>Ga0335085_10000678_pt1 | contig 89533 bp, 61 predicted proteins | sample Lox_Sample_45_FD_206712 | JGI IMG/M metagenome (GOLD analysis project Ga0335085, IMG submission 206712) | Soil microbial communities from Loxahatchee National Wildlife Refuge, Florida, United States - Lox_Sample_4.5 | ecosystem: Environmental > Terrestrial > Soil > Wetlands | place: USA... | reverse complement strand
GGAGTCAACACCATGCTGGACGCCATCCTGCTGCCTATCGGCGAAGGCAACCGGGTGCTGGCGCAGATCTCCGGCGGCAAAATCGACGAGCTCATCACCCAGACTTACAAGGGCGATCATGAAAAAATGAAGCTCGCCGTCAACAACGTGGCGACGGTTCTCCAGGCGCTCGAGAAGGGCTTCGTGCGGCTGGGACATGTGATCGGTGAAGGGAAGCTCAACGAGCGCGGCAGGGTGGACCTCTACCAGGGCGCTTTCGCCGATATCGTGAGGGCCGCAAATTCGCTGCTGGAGGCGGTTCTGAATCCACTCAATGTCGCGGCCGATTACGTGGACCGGCTCAGCAAAGGCCATCTGCCTCCGCCGATCACCGACACCTACTACGGCGACTTTAATACCATCAAGAACAACCTCAACACTTTGATCGCCGCCACAGCCGAGGTTACCAGAGCCGCGGAGGAGATCGCCCACGGCAACCTCACCATCACGGTTCGCGAGCGCTCCGATCAGGACAAGCTGATGCAGGCCCTGATTTCCATGGTCGAAGGGTTGACCCGTACGGTCGCCGAAGTCCGGGGCATCGCGGGCGAAGTGGCAGCGGCAAGCCAGTCGATCAGCACGTCTTCGGTACAGGTTTCCAACGGGGCCAGCGCGCAGGCGGCTTCGGCGGAGGAGGCCTCCTCTTCCATGGAGGAGATGGTCTCCAACATCAAGCAGAACGCCGATAACGCGCAGCAGACGGAGCGAATCGCGACCAAGAGCGCCAAGGATGCGCTGGAGAGCGGCAAGAGCGTCGCGGCAGCGGTCGCAGCGATGAAAGAAATTGCCGGTAAAATCTCGATCATCGAAGAGATCGCGCGCCAGACCAACCTGTTGGCGCTGAATGCAGCCATCGAAGCGGCACGAGCAGGCGAGCATGGCAAGGGGTTCGCCGTCGTCGCGGCGGAGGTGCGCAAGCTGGCCGAGCGCAGCCAGAAGGCTGCCGGAGAAATCAACCAGCTCTCGGGCACCACGGTCAAGGTGTCCGAAAAGGCCGGCGAGATGCTCGAACGACTGGTCCCCGACATCCAGAAGACGTCGGAACTGGTGCAGGAGATCACGGCCGCGAGCAAGGAGCAGGATACCGGCGCCGAGCAGATCAACAAGGCGCTGCAGCAGCTGGAAAAAGTCATCCAGCAGAACGCGTCGGCGGCCGAGGAGATGGCCTCCACGACCGAGGAACTGACGGGCCAGTCCGAACAACTCATGACCGCGCTGGGCTTCTTCCGCACTCGCGAAGGCGGGCAGCAGACGACACGGGGGACAGCTATCAAGCCGGCGCAATCGCTCGGGAACCTGCGCGAGGCGGTCTCCCAGGCTGCCGCTCCGCAGCCCACGCGGAGCAGTGCAAAAACCGGGGTGTCCTTAAAGCTGCACGAAAGCGGCGACTCACTCGACAGGGAATTCGAGCGCTATTAGCGGCAGGACGGGCGTGGTGGCCTCCGAACAATGCTGCCGCGCCCAGCCCGCACAAGGAAAGGAAGAAACCATGAGCGTCAACGAAATCAGCGACACGCGCCAATACCTCACGTTCCGCCTGGGAGACGAAGTGTTCGCCACTGAGGTGGCCAAAGTTCGGGAAGTGCTCGACTTTACCACCATCACCAAAATTCCGCGCACGCCGGATTTCATGAGCGGCGTGATCAATCTGCGGGGAAACGTCGTCCCTGTAGTGGATCTGCGGCTTTGCTTCGAGATGTCGAAAACCGAAAAGACCGTCAGCACCTGCATTGTCGTGGTGGAGGTCTTGCTGGACGGGGAATCGAATATCATCGGCGCACTGGCCGATTCGGTCGAAGAGGTAATCGACCTGGAGCCGGAGAACATCCAGCCGCCGCCCAGAATCGGCACCAAGATCCGCACGGATTTTATCAAGGGCATGGGAAAACGCGACGCGCAGTTGATCATGATTCTGGACATCGACCGTGTCTTTTCGGCCGAAGAGTTGTCCGCCGTGCGCGCCGCTGAAACGGGCCGTCCGGCAGTGGAGGCGGCGGCCTGACGGGGGCGCCCCGGCGTTTCCGGGGGAATCGATGCAGACGGCTAACGAAGGCCTGTCGGAGGCGAACTTCGACAGGCTCCGCACCTTAATTCACAGCGAAACCGGCATCAGTCTGAGCCCGGAGAAGAGGACGATGCTGGAGATCCGCGTCAAGCGGAGACTCCGGGGCCTGGCGCAGTTTCGCTCCTACGCGGATTACTGCGACTACGTCTTCACGGCGGACGGGCGCCGCAGGGAACTGGTCTTTCTGATCGATGCCGTCACCACGAACAAGACCGACTTCTTTCGCGAGCCGGACCACTTCGAGTACCTGGTATCGAAGGCGCTGCCGGAGCTTGCCGTCCGTTTCGGAACCAGCCGCCAGTGCCTGGTGTGGAGCGCGGGTTGTTCGACCGGGGAGGAGCCTTACACTCTGGCCATGGTGCTGAACGATTATGCCGCAACGCATCCCGGCTTTCGCTACCGGGTGCTGGCCACCGATATTTGCACCGAGGTGCTCTCCAAGGCGAAGCTAGGAATCTATAAATCCGAGGCCGTGCGGCCGGTACCTCAGAATCTGCGCACACGCTACTTCATGCGCAGCCGCGATGCCGGGTCGGACCTGGTGCGCGTGGTGCCGGAACTGCGGTCGCGCGTCGAGTTCCGGCGTCTGAACTTCATGGATACGGATTACGCCATTTCCGAACAGCCGGAAATCGTGTTTTGCCGCAACGTGATCATCTATTTCGATCGCCCCACGCAGGTTCGGCTCATCGGAAAACTCGCCCGCCACCTGGCGCCGGGCGGCTACCTGTTTGCGGGCCACTCCGAATGTCTGCAGAACATGGATGTGCCCCTGGTGTCGGCGGGGGTGGCGGTCTACCGGAAGAAGGAATCATGACAATCGTGAGCGATCTGCCGCGCCTCATTCTGCAGCCTGGGCAGTTGTACCTGAGCCGCCAACCGTCTGTGCTGGAGACGATTCTCGGGTCCTGTGTAGGGGTAACGTTCTTCAGCGCGCGCCTGGCCGCGGGGGCGCTGTGTCACGGCATGCTGCCTCGATGCCCGGTGTCGGGCCGTATGGCGGGAGCCGGAGTGGAACAGCGGAGCCGCTACGTGGATTTCAGCATTCGTCATCTGGCGGAACAGTTCGATGCGCTGGGAGCCGATCGTAGCGAATTGGAAGTGAAGGTGTTCGGTGGAGCGGATGTGCTCCCCATACGGAATCCGGCCGGCGGCCGGCCGACGATCGGCTCGCTCAACTGCGCGGTAGCGAGGGAGATCCTGCGGGAAGAGGGGTTTCGCGTTGCGGCCAGCGATCTGGGCGGGACCCGCGGCCGCACGATTCGCTTCCATACCCATACGGGCGAAGTCCTGGTGCACAGACACTCCATCGTGCTTCTTCTCGAGCCATGACCGGCAAACCGAAAATCCGCGTGCTGGTGGTCGACGATTCCGCCCTCGTGCGGCAGACCCTGCAGGAGATTCTGCCCATGGATCCGGAGATCGAAGTCATGGCCACGGCGAGCGATCCCTTCGTAGCGGCGGAGCGGATCGCCGAAGAAGTGCCGGACGTGATCATCCTCGATATCGAAATGCCGCGCATGGACGGGCTGACGTTTCTACGGAGAATCATGGCGCAGCATCCCATCCCGGTGATCATCTGTTCAAGCCTCGCGGGAAACGGGACGCAGAGCACGCTGACGGCTCTCGAATACGGCGCGGTCGAGATCGTCACCAAGCCAAAGGTAGGGAATAGGCAGTTCCTGGAGGAATCGCGCGCTGTGCTCTGCCAGGCGGTGAAAGCCGCAGCGGCGGCGCGCCCGCGCACGCGCCCGCGGGAATGCGAAATACAGCCGAAACTCACGGCGGATGCGGTACTGGCGCGTCCGCGTTCCGCCATGATCGAGACCACGGAAAAAGTCGTGGTGATCGGCGCCTCCACCGGCGGCACCGAGGCGTTGCGGGCACTGCTTGAAGTGCTGCCGGCGGATGCGCCCGGTATCGTGATTGTTCAGCACATGCCGGAGATGTTCACGCGGGCGTTCGCGGACCGCCTCGACGGGCTCTGCCGCATAGCGGTCAAAGAGGCGGAGGCGGGCGATACCGTTTTGCGCGGCCGCGCCCTGATCGCGCCGGGCAACCACCACCTGCTGCTGAAGCGAAGCGGAGCGCGGTATTACGTCGAGGTCAAAGACGGGCCGCTGGTCTGCCGGCACCGCCCTTCCGTAGACGTCTTATTCCGCTCGGCTGCGCGCTATGCGGGGCGCAACGCGGTGGCCGTCATTATGACGGGGATGGGCGACGATGGAGCCAGCGGCATGCTCGAGATGAAAGAAGCGGGCGCCTACACGATCGCCCAGGACGAAGCCACGTCGGTAGTCTTCGGAATGCCCAACGAAGCGATCAAGCGCGGCGGCGTGGACAAGGTTCTGCCGCTCGGGGAAATCGCCGCCGGAATTCTGGTACACGCCCGGTGATGCGCTGAGCGACCTGCTCCCGTTTTCTGTATGTAGATTTTGCGATGCGCGCCGGGCAATCCGCCGGAGCACACTCTTCATTCCATACGAATGAGGAGCTTTACCCACTGGAATGAGAATTGCCGCCTCAGCCGTGTGGGCATTTCGGGCAGGCGTTTCGGCGGAAGAGTGGGGCTGCTGGCTTTGGGCGTGATTCTCACCGGCGCCGCCGGGAATGCGCTCCTGCGGCTGGGAGTCGGCTCGGCCGGCCCCATCCTGACGCTTTCGCCGATGGCCTACATTCGCGAGTTCGCCCGCTGGAGCGTGCTGACCGGCGTGATTGTGTTGATTGCCGGGTACATTCTCCAGTTGTCGCTGTTGAGTTGGGCCGATCTCACTTTCGCGGTGCCGGTCACATCGGCGTCCTACGTGCTGATTCCTCTGGTGGGCGCGCTCGGCCTGCACGAGCATGTTTCGCTGGCGCATTGGATGGGCGTGCTCTTGATTCTGTGCGGCGTGATTGTCGTGGGCCGCACGCGGCCGCTGACGCCGGGGAGCGGCCTCTGATGACCAGATGGCTGCTGGTCGGGTTCGTTATTCTGTGCAACGCGTGGGCCGACCTGATGGATACAGCCGGCATGCGCCGCTACGGGAAGGTGGACGATCTGCGCCCAGGAGGAGTTGCGCGGCTGGCGCGCGCGTTGTCGAGAAATCGCTTCATTCTGATCGGGCTGGTGGCCAATGCGCTCGGCTTTTTCGCGCTGATGTCGCTCCTCTCGGTGGCTAATGTCAGCTTCGCTGTACCGGCGACGGCCGGCAGTTTCGTCCTCGAAACCGGTCTCGCCAAAATCTTCCTGCGAGAGGACGTGCACTGGCAGAGATGGCTGGGCGCGACGGTGATCGCCTGCGGCGTGGCGCTGCTGGCTTTGCCGTAGGGCACGCCGATGGGCCTCGTCACCAACGGAATCTTCATCGCGATTGTTGCCCACGGCCTGATCGGCATCTCTCTGGTCTGGGATAAGATCCTGCTCGAACGGCCGGCCACAAAAAGTCTGCCCAACTACGTCTTCTGGATGGGCGCCATGAGCATTCTGGCGCTGCTCCTGATTCCGTTCGGCTTTCATGCGCCGGCTCGGGGGATGGCCGGCCTCGCCCTACTGGCCGGCGCCGTGCACCTCGCGGCCATCTGGTTCTACTACGACGCACTCCAGCGCGGGGAGGCTTCCGAAACGCTCGCGGTCATGGGCGGATTCACACCTCTGGCCACGGCGCTCATTGCCATTCCGCTGCTTTCGAGCCCGCTCGGCGGAGAAAGCCGGCTGGCGTTCGCCATCATGGTGGGCGGCGGATTCGTCATGTTCGCATCGGAAACGTTGAACTGGCGCAGCGTTCTGCCCAGCGTGCTGCTCTCCGCCGGACTGTTCGGCCTGACCAATGTCTTGCAGAAGGTCGTGTTCAACGCCACCGGGTTCATCACCGGATACGTATTCTTCACGTTCGGGACGTTCCTGGGCGCCATGGCGCTGTTGCTGCGCCCGCTCTGGCGGCGGCAGATCTTCGAGAGTTCCGAAGAGGCCCCGGCGAAGAGCAGGTTCTGGTATTTCGTGAACCGCTTCCTCTCGGGAGTGGGTTCGTTTCTCATCTTTTTCGCCATCAGCAGGAGCAACCCGGCCATCATCTCCGCCATTTCCGGCGTGCGCTACGTCGTGATTTTCGTGGGAGCGTACCTCATCACCATGGCGCGGCCGGCGTGGCTCAAGGAGGAGTTCCACGGGCGGGTGCTGGTCGGGAAGGGGACCGCAACCGCCATGATCGTGGCGGGCCTGATCATCCTCGGCGTTGCCGGGCGCCAAACCGGCGGCGGCGCTGCCGCAGGCCTTCGGCAGAAGCCGCCGCTCCGTGCAGAATTCGTTTCCGCCATTTTCGCTCACAGCAAAAGCGAACACTGAGGTTCCTTACATTCCGATAAAGAGGAGCATTGCGTACGGCCGCCACGCGTCTGCTCGCGAACGCACTGAAGTCGCCGCCATGGCGCGCTACTGTTGTTTCGAGAGTTCATTTCTCGAAAGCATTTCAAGATCAGTGAGGATGGAAGCATGAAAGAAAACATGGGACCAACGGAACAGAAGATTCGCATGGCGGTGGGCTCCGCAGCGGCGGCAACCGCGATTTTTGCACCGCTTCGCTATAAGTGGAAGGGCTTGCTTGCGTTCGCGGCCTTCAGCGGCCTGTTCACCGGCACGACGGGATTCTCCCCCTTCAAGAAAGTCTTCGGCCTGGGGCGTTGACCTGAAGGCGCCACCCTGTGCGCGCGAACACCCGCTGCATCGGCGGTACTGTCCGGACAGGATTTCAATCACCGCAATTCCGCGCCAAAGTGAAGAGGTGATGGGGCAGTAAACGTCATCGCAATACCTGCGCGGCGCCGTTTTCCCGGCGGCTGCGCGAATCCAAAGAGAGAAGGAGGAGCCATGCACAGTGGCAAAATCGCGGGTGTTCCGTGCCTGGCGCTGCTCACCGTAGCCGGAGTTTCCTACGCGGCGTCAATCAACAAAACCGACAAGCAGTTCATGGTGATGGCCGCCACTTTGAACATGACCCAGGCCCATGAAGGGCAGATGGCCGAAAAGCAAGCCAATCGCACCGACGTTCGCTCGTTCGGGCAGTCGCTCGACCAGGACCACAAGCAGGCGTACACCGAACTGAGCCGACTCGCAAGCAAGACAGGCGTGACTATCCCGACTTCGATCGTTGCGAGGAACCGCGACATCGAGCAACTGGATCGCCTGAAAGGCAAGCAGTTCGACAGTCAGTTCGCACGCGACGAGGTGAGCACCGACCAGCGGGCGTTGACCGAGTTCAAGCGCGAAGCCAAACAGGGGCAGGACCCGGACGTAAAGGCTTACGCTTCGAAAATGATTCCGGTGATCGAGAAGCATCTGCACGATGCCCAGGCGTGCGCCAAGCCGGAACATCGCGGATGAGCTTGCCGCAGGCTGAGGCAGCTTGTGCCGGCCCGAAATCGCGGCACCAGCCGCGCGGAGGTGCCGCATGACTCCCAAGGCGGCGATCCTGGGCGGGGGCGCTCTGGCCGTGGCGGCATTCCTGCTCGGTTTTGTTCCGCAGTACGTCAAGGCGCGCGGTCTCGCGAACCAACTCGCGGCCGCGCGCCGCGAATCGCAATGGCAGGACCTGACCCTCTCGATCGGCAGCGTCTTCCTGCAGACCGAGATGAAGAATTACGGTCTGGCAGGCCAGGCCTCGAGCGGGTTCTTCGATCGCCTCGGCTCGTCGGAGCTTCAATCCGACGCGACACCGGAGCAGCGGAAATTTCTGCAATCGGCAGCCGCGCAGCGCGACGCCGTCACCGCCGGCCTGGCGAAAGGCGACGCCTCTGTGCTCGGCAGCGTGGAGGCTCTCTTCGAGGGGGCCTTACAAGCGGACAAAGCGCAATAATCGGCATCGACGCGAGTCAAGTACGCTAAGCTGAAATTATCTGGAGGGAATTTCATGGCCTTCAAGGTTAATGTGAACGGGCGATCCGCAAGCGTAGATGCTCCTTCGGACACACCGCTGCTCTGGGTGCTGCGGGACGTTCTGCACCTGCGCGGCACCAAGTACGGTTGCGGCATCGGCCAGTGCGGCGCGTGCACCGTGCTTCTCGGCGGCCAGGCGGTCCGCTCCTGCCTGATGCCGATCTCGGCGGTCGGCAACCAGGCCGTCACCACCATCGAAGGACTGTCCCCCGATGGAACCCATCCGCTGCAGCTTGCGTGGCAGGAAATCGACGTCCCGCAGTGCGGCTATTGCCAGGCGGGCCAGATCATGTCCGCGGCCGCTCTGCTCGCAAAGCATCCCAAACCGAGCGACAACGATATCGACGCCGCAATGAACGGCAATCTGTGCCGCTGCGGAACGTACATGCGTATCCGGCGCGCAATACACCGGGCGTCGGAATTGCGCGGCGCCGGTGGAACGAGAACATCGGCCGCCGGCAACGGCCAATAAAGGAGGAAAGCCATGAAGCGACAGCAGACAGAAAAGATGGAACGCCGCGCTTTCCTCAAGATCACCGCGTTGGCCGGCGGGGGCGTGCTCTTCAGCTTGACCACACTACGCGATGCCGCCGCGCAGGGACGTGGAGGCCGGCCGCAACCAGCCGCCGATCCGCACAATTACATCGCGGTGGCGCCGGGAGGCGCGGTCACCATCGTGGCGAAGAATCCAGAGCTCGGCCAGGGCGTCAAAACCATGCTGCCCATGATGATTGCCGAGGAACTGGACGTCGATTGGAATTCGGTGAAGATCGAGCAGGCCGATCTCGACGACACAAAGTTTGCAGCTCAAAATGCCGGTGGAAGCACCGCCACGCCGAATAACTGGATGCCGATGCGCCAGGCGGGCGCGGCGGGCCGCCAACTGTTCCTCACGGCCGCCGCGCAGACCTGGAATGTGCCGGCCTCGGAATGCACGACCGCTTCCGGCCGCGTGATGCATACGGGTTCGAACCGCTCGCTGGCGTATGGTGAACTGGCCGCAAAGGTGGCCACGCTGCCCGCTCCCAAGCTGGCCGACGTGAAACTGAAGGACGGTTCGGAGTACAAGATCATCGGCCACACCGAGCCGGGGGTCGATGTCAAAGCCATCATCAGCGGCAAGCCCCTGTTCGCCATAGACATGGAAATCCCTGGGATGCTCTACGCCGCTTACGAGAAATGCGGCGTTTTCGGCGGCACGGTGGTCAAAGCCAACCTGGATGAGGTCCGCAAGCTGCCCGGCGTGAAGCAGGCCTTTGTCGTCGAGCGGCCGGTCATAACCGAGGCCGTACTGCCAGGCGATCCCGGCCTGGAAAACGGCATCGCGATTGTCGCCCAAACCTGGTGGCACGCGCAGTCGGCCCGCAAGAAACTGCAGGTGACCTGGAACGAAGGGCCGCACGCCAACGAGAGTAGCGAGGAGTTTGCCCGCCGCGCCGAAGAGCTGAGCAAGCAGGCGCCGCAGCGCACGATCCGCACCGACGGCGACCCCGAAGGCACGCTCGGCCGCGCCGCCAAGGTGGTTGAGGCGGCCTATTCGTACCCTTTCATCGCGCACGCGCCGCTGGAACCGCAGGGCGCCACGGCTCATTGGAACAACGGCACTCTCGAGATGTGGACGAACAGCCAACAGCCCGCCAGAGGCCGGCGGATGGTGGCGGACACGCTGGGCATTCCGGAAGACCGCATTCAGGTTCACATGGTCCGCGGCGGCGGCGGTTTCGGACGCCGCCTGACCAACGACTACATGGTGGAAGCGGCCTACATCGCCAGGCAGGCCGGCGTGCCTGTCAAGCTGCTGTGGGCGCGCGAGGACGATATGACGCACGACTACTATCGCCCCGGCGGCTTCCAGTACCTCAAGGCCGGGCTCGACAAGTCGGGCAAGCTGGTGGCGTGGCGCAACCATTTCATCAGTTACGGCGAGGGCGAGCGGTTTGTGGCCTCGGGCGCCATGGGCCCGACGGAGTTCCCTCAGCGGTTCATTCCCAACTATGCCTTGTATACTTCCGTGCAGCCGCTCGGCATCCGCACCGGGGCGCTACGCGCTCCGAGTAGCAATGCGTTCGCCTTCGTCATTCAGTCTTTCATCGATGAACTGGCGCACGCGGCCGGGAAGGACCCGGTAGAGTTCCGCATGGAAATCCTGAACGCCGGAACACCGCGGCCGGAAGCCGCTCCCGAAGGCGGGCGCGGGCGCGGCGGATTCGCTCCTCCCGGAATGGACGCCGATCGCATGAAAGGCGTTCTCCAGTTGGCGGCCGAGAAATCGGACTGGGGCAAACGGCGTTTGCCCGAGGGCACCGGCATGGGCATCGCGTTTCATTTCAGCCACCGCGGCTACTTCGCCGAAGTGGCGGAGGTGGCGGTAGACGCAAAGAACAAGATCAAGGTGAACAAGGTCTGGGTGGCCGCCGATGTCGGCAGTCAGATCATCAATCCGGGTGCGGCCGAGAACATTGTTCAGGGCGGAATCGTCGACGGCCTGAGCGAACTGATGAACCAGGAAATCACCATCGAGAAGGGGCGCGTGGTGCAAACGAATTACAACCAGCACACCATGGTGCGTCTGGCGCAGGCCCCTCCGCAAATCGAAGTGCATTTCCTCAAAACCAGGTTCTCGCCGACAGGCCTGGGCGAGCCGGCGCTTCCGCCGGTGCTCCCCGCGGTCGGCAACGCCGTGTTCGCCGCTTGCGGGAAGCGCGTGCGCTCGCTGCCGTTCGCCAAGTCGGGTTTCGCTTGGGCGTGAGTTGGGGCGATTTCGCGCGGGGCTCGCTGCGGCGGGTCCCGCTTTTCATTTTGTGCGGCACTCTGGCGATGGCCTTTTGCGCGGGAAACGCGTGGGCGCAGGATGAGCGCCGCGTCGTTTCGCCGGACGGGCGGCTGGAATTCCTCCTGTTCGTTTCGCAGCCTGGCAGCGGCGGTCTGCCGCAGCTTGCCTATCAGGTCCGCTATCGCGGGCGTACGGCCATCGATACCTCTTTCCTCGGACTCAACATTCACGACCAGGAACCGATGCTGGGCGAAAACGATGGGTTGATCGCGTCGCACGCCGGAGGGGACGGCCGCCCGTATCGCTCGCTCGCCGCCGAATACATGCAGAACGGCTCCATTGGGCGGCTGATCAACGTCGAAGTCCGGGTTTGGAACAGCGCCCTGGCATTCCGTTACGTGATCCCGCGCTCGACCGCCCTCGACGAAATTCAAATCGAGGATGAGCTGACGGAATTCGACGTGAGCGGGGGTGGGCAACCCTCCCGTCTTACGCTGCCCGCGGCAGTCGCGGCACCCGGCGGGGGTTGGATCGGAATCTCCGAAGTCCCGCGCGCCGGTTTTCCGCTCCTGTCCCTCGAGCGCACTGACGGTGGTGTTCTCACCGCGCATCTGGCGAGGGACACGTCGCATCCGCTGGTGGCATTCGAGGGCAGAACGCCGCTCGTCTGCCCATGGCGTGTGCTGACCTTCGCGGCCGACCGCGAACAGGCGCTGCATTCCGCGGTGGCCCGCGAGCTCAGGTAACGTGGGAAACAGCGCGGCTACAACGTGCGGATGGCACGGACACGCCGCGGAAAATCCTTATCGTCGCCGTGATGCCGGCCGCTATCGGCGAAGTCGATGTGACCGGCCATATCGGCGCTCTGCTGCGTCGAGGTCCAATAGTTGACATTATCGGGACCGGAAATGCTGAATGCGCCGAGCCCCTTCGCGGCGAGGTTGCGATACATCAGATCCAGTTCGTCTTCCGACGGCAGAAACCATCCGCGCACGCCGCTGATGCTGAGTTCGGCGCACAAGTGCGCAGCCGAACCGGGCTCGGGGCATGCGGCAATCATGTCCTCGGTATTCTGCCGCCCGGAACCGACGGCCGTTCCGCTCGCGCCGGGAATCGCGGTGCGGAAACAGCCCCATTTGGCGCCGCTGCTCTGGTCGAATGGCGCGGCTTCGAGATATCGCCAGCCGTCCCTGGCATAGTTCGGGTTCTGATAAAAGATGAACCCGCCCGCCGGTCCGATGTCGCCAACCTGGAACTCTTCGGCGGGAAGCCACACACTCATTTCGCCGGGTCCGCGATTGGCCCACAGGTGATACGGAATCAGCCGGACGGGCTTCGTCGTCGAGGAGAGATCATCGATGTCGGCCGCGCTGGTTTGAATTACGGCCGCACCGCCCAGAAAGTTCTTGTCCCAAACAGGCGCAAATTCGGCGCTGCGATCGAAGAGCAGGCGGAACACATGCCCGCCGGGCGCCTCCGGGAATTCGCAGCAGTACACCATCGGGCCGCGCTCGATGGCGACGCGCCCGCGGTCCTCCCGCACACGCGGATCCGCGGCAACGCGCTTCACATCGAAAGGAAATTCGATTTCGACCGTGTCCCCGGTGCGCCAGGCACGCGCCAGCGAGACATACCCGAACCGGTCCGACGACGCGGAAACCTCTTTGCCGTTGACGGCGATCTTTGTTCGCGCGCCCGAATCGCTCCGGTACGAGTACAGCGAGCCGGGCACCGGCTGATTGCGCGCCCATCCGGGAATGCGCAGTTTCAAGCTGGCGTCGGCGCCGCCGGCGGTGCAGGTGATTTTCGATTTTCCGCCCCACGGCATCTCGCTATCGACCGCGAGGGAAATGCGATCGCCGCCGGCTGAAAATGCAGTGCTGCCCGAGACGTAGAGATTGATGTAGATTGCGCCCTTCTTATCCTGTGCGTATATGTAGCCGGGCATGCGCGCGAAAAACCGCACGAGATTCGGCGGGCAGCATTCCAGCGATGCGTGCTGCCAGCGCACGTCGCGCCCATCGCCGGCGCTGGCCAGACGATTGACGTAGAAGAAGTGATCGGCCGAGGCGGATACGCCGTCCACCGCGTTGTTGTACATCGTGCGCTCCATGAGGTCGATATACCTGCCGTCGCCGGTAGCCAGGAACAGTTTGTGGTTGAGGGTGATGAACATCATGGCCGCGCAGGTTTCGCAATACGCGGAGATATTGGGCAGCGAGTAGGGCCGTCCGAAGCCTTCATTGCCTGTGCTGCCGACGCCACCGGTGACGTATAACTTCGATGCCGCGATATCCTCCCACATTCGCAGCCCCGCCTCGAAATATTCCTGGAGGCCGGTCAGCACGCCCACATCCACCAGCGACACCATCAGGGTGACGCAGTTGACCGCGTGCCCGACTGCTTCGCTCTGTTCCAGAACCGGCTTGTACGATTGATTGTGCCGGCTGCGGTTGAGCGAATCCTCGAGCCCGCGAATATCGAGGTATTGCTTCGCCATGTCCAGGTGCTTTTTGTCGCCCGTGACGCGGTATAGCTGAACGCAGTTGAGCGCGTCGCGTTCGCCGCCGGAAAAGCGCGGGCTGTGCAGACGGAAGTCTTCATACAGAAACGCGGCATCTGCGATGGCTCTGTCGAGCAGATCACGCTTTCCGGTGACCTGGTAGTGGGTGGCGGCGATTTCGAAGGCGCTATTGCGATGGCCCGGCCGTTCTTTCAACTGCTGAATCCGCATCTCCACCTGGCTCTGCACAAAAGGATCGGGATGCGTGCGCAGCGAAAGGATGCCGGCTTCGAGCACGCCGCCGCTGAGCGCGCGATCCAGTTTGGCGAACTTGCGCAGCTCGAACGGAATGGTGATCCCGGCATTTGCCGCCACCTTCGGGCGCCAGAACGTATCTCCCAATTCGACCTGATCATAGGGCTGCGGGCGGATCGGGTAATCGACTGGAGCGTACGGCGTGCTGGAGATGCGCACATCCGCGGCCCGGCGCGGTTTGGCGGCCTCGCTGGAAAGCGGCGGTTCCTGCGCGGCGCTCGCGAGCATACCGGTTCCCGCCATCGCCATTTTGAGGAAATTTCGGCGGCCGCCACTGTGGGTCATACTGCTATTGTCTTCCCACTGCCGGTTACAATTTCACTCGGACGCGTTTCCCCGAGAATTCGATTTCGTGCCCGGACTTTTCGCCGGCGATCTGCGCCACGAACTTGCGTGACCCCGAGACTCGCGTATGCGGCGCCGGTTGCAAGGTCAACTGCCGCTGCGCGTCATTCCAGGCCATTTCGATCCGCGTGAATTCTCCTTTGCGGAAACTGAACGTAGCGCCATCGTCTTCGTAGAGCGAGAACGCGCCGGCTGAGCCGGGATGCAGCCGCAGCGTGAGCGGCCCTTCGACCTGCTGCGCCGTGTACTGCTTCGCCGGCCCCATCGGAAAGACAGCTCCCGCGCGAACGTATAGCGGAATCGTTTCCAGATCCACTTTGCGCGTAATCTCGCGGCCGCCTTCGAAGCGTTCCTGCGTCCAGAAGTCGTACCAGGTCCCGCGCGGCAGGTAGAGAGTGCGGGATTCCGCGCCTTTTTCGAACACGGGAGCCACCAGCAGATCGCGGCCGAAGAGGTATTCATCGCCGCGCGCGACAGCCTGCTCGTCGTCGGGATAGTGCAGCCAGAGCGCGCGGATGATGGGGACGCCGGTTTCGCACGTTTCTTTGACGGCCGAGTAGATGTACGGCATCATGCGGTAGCGCAGCTCGAGGTACTTCTTGCAGATCGGCTCGATGGCCGGATTGTCGAGCTCTTTGGGATCGGGATGATACGACGGCGTCTCCGGAAAACCGATCTCGCCGTGCGTCCATCCCCACGGTAGGTGCAAACGCCAGTCGCGCCCGTGCGAGCGGAAGAGCGGATTGAAGGCGGCGAATTGGAACCAGCGCGCGAACAACTCGCCGGTAAACTCGTGGGTCGGGATGAAGCCGCCGATATCGGTGCCCCAGTACGGAATTCCGCTGAGTCCGGCGTTGATGCCGACTGCGACGTGAACCTTCAGCGTCTCCCAGGTGGACTGAATATCGCCCGACCACAGGAACGACGCATAGCGCGCCATCCCCGCATACGCATTGCGATGGAGAGCGTAGACGCGCTGGTTGGGGCGATACATCTGCGTGCCTTCGAAATACATGCGGTTCCGGTTGAGGCGCGAAGCTGCATCGTAGCCGTCGCCCTGGTCCGGCCACCAGCCATCCACGCCCACATCGAGAAGCTGTTTGTGGACCGGCCAGTAGCAGCTCACCTGGCGGTCGGGCGGCCATCGCCCTTCGGGGGTGCGGCCGGAGGGCAAGGGCGCTGCCGTGCAGGGGTCGTGAACGGTCCCATAGAAATGGCGCCCCTCGACCACGATGTGCAGCACCACTTTGAAATTGTCCTGATGGAACTGCTGAACCGCCTGCTTGGGATCGGGGAACGTCTTGGGGTTCCACGTGAATTCGCCGTTATGCGTATTCCAGCCGTTGGGGCAGAAATCCGTGCCGAGATAGATCAAGGCGTCGCAGGGCATCTGCTTTTCGCGGAAGATTTTCGCCTCCTGCATGATCTCCTCGGGCGGGCCCAGCGTGCGGTGAGACTGCTGGTAGCCGAACGACCAGAGCGGCGCCATTTCGGGATAGCCGGTGAGCCTGGCGTATTCGCTCAGAATTGCCGGCGGCTCCTGGGCGGCAATCACGAAAACATCCAGCGGGAGCGGCGTCTCACCCCGGCCGGCGTGCACACGTCCCTGCGGCCCGGTCAGGTCGAACGAGCCCAGTGGGTAATGCACGAACATGCCCCAGCCGCCGGTGCCGATGAGGAACTGAATCGGCACCTTGGCGCCGTGCGTTCCCAACTGGTAGCCGCCTTGGCCGCTCGACATGCGGTCGACGTTGCCGCGGCGGTCGAAGCCGGGTCCGCCCTGTCCGAGACCGAAGAGAGGCTTGTCTCCAGTCGGGAAGAGCAGGTCGCCGGTGGCGGAGTCGAATGCGAGTTGCTGCACGGCGCGCCCGTTTTTATCTTCGATGGCTATGCCCGGCGGCGTGCCGGAGAGCTTCACGGTGAGTTCGCCGCACTTCACGGTCCGCGGAGCCGGCAGGGAGCGAATGCGCGCGGCGGGCTGGCCCCAATCCTCGCGAACCAGCGCGCCATCCGATGGAAAGGGCTGCTGCGCGCTCTCGACAGCCTGTACCGTGATACGAACGGTCCGCGGACTGGCGGACGTGATCGCGATCTCCACCGGCTTGCCGGCAATCGTGAGATCGCCTCCCTGCTGCGCCTGGGCGGCATTGGAAAGAGCCAGCATCCCGGCGCCGGCGACGCTTTGAATAGCTTCTCTGCGGGTGATCTGGTTGTTCATTGTTCCTGTTCCCTCAGCGGTTCGATGACGGCGGAAAGATCGCGGCCGCCCAATCCTCTTGCAATGGCGCTTTCGAATCGGCCGAGCGCAGCCCGCGCGGTCGCGAGATGCACATGCGCACGCTGCGACTCGCGAGCGGCGTAATCGAGATCCTTGGCCATCAGTTCCAGACGAAAATTAATATCGGAAGCGCCATTGAGCATTCGTTCGGCGAGCGTCTTCACCAGCGGGCTGCCGGGAGCGCCGGCAGTGAGAATGGAAACCGCCTCCCCCGCGTTGAGACCGCTCCGCTCGATCCAGACCACCGCCTCCGCCAGCGATGCCGCCTGTACGCCGCAGACAAAGTTGTTGATGAGCTTCATGGTCGCACCGGCTCCATTCCCGCCCAGGTGAACGGCGCCGCGCGACATCGGCTGCAGGATGGGCCGCGCCCGCTCCATCGCGTCGGCCGGGCCGCCGACGAGAAAAAGCAATTCTCCGCTGTGCGCCTGCGGCCGGCTGCCGGTGACGGGGGCATCCAGAAACAGGCATCCGCGCGATTGCGCGAGGTCCGCAAGTTCCCGCGCCCATTCCGCGGTAATCGTGCTGCAATCGATCAGCAACGCTCCCGGGCACACCGAACCCAGCACGCCATCGCCGCCGGTCCACACCTCCCGCGAAGCGCCATCGTCGGCGACCATTGCGACGACCACGTCGGCGCTGCGAGCGGCTTCGCCGGGGCTGCCGGCAACAGAAGCGCCGTCCTTTCGAAATGACTCAGCGGCGTGCCGCGTCCTGTTGTACACGGTGAGAGGAAATCCGGCGGCGATCAACCTCGCCGCCATCCCGGAACCCATCGTTCCTAAACCAATGAACGCAACCTTTGTCATGATCCCGATTCCATTTCCAGCGTCCGCACCGCAACCGCCCGCTGCGCATACGGCGTGCGTTCCAGCGGGTTGCGCAGCGGCCGTCCAAAACCTTCGAAATGCACCTGCATCACGTCCTCCGGCTCCAGCCGGATGCCTTCTCCGAAACTGAACGCGTCCGCGCCGAAGAAGTGGACGTGAATATCGCCCGGCCGCCGGTGGAGATCGAATTTGAAATGATGGTGCTCCAGGTTGGCGAGGCTGTGCGACATCACCGCTTCGCCGGAAGAGATCGCCCGCGACCACAGAACCTGCCGGCCCCGCTCGATCGCGACAGCGCCGGGCACGGAGTCGAACGAAGCGCCGATCACCAGTTCCGGACCGATCGAACACGTCCGCAGCTTTGACGATGCCAGATACAGATAGTTTCTGCGCTCGAATTCGTGGTCGGAGAATTCGTTGCCCTGCGTGAAACCGATGCGCCGTGGAGTGCCCTGGTCGTCGATCACATAAACTCCCGCGATTTCGGGCTCCTCGCCGCCATCCTCGGCGAACTCGGGCACAGTCAGGGGCTGATTGTGGGCGCGCAACAGCAAGCCATTCCCTTTGTAGAACCACTCCGGAGAGACGCCGACTTCTCCTTGCGCCGGCTTTCCTCCTTCGAGCCCCAGGCGATACATGCGGATGCTGTCGGTCAGGACCTGCGCTTCGCCGTGCATGGCATCGCGGTTCTTGGCGCTGGCCACGTGAGTCAGGCCGGTGCCGCTGACCAGACAGCGGGAAGGTTCGGTAGGATGATCCGCCGCGGGCAGCAGCCTCCAGGACGAGCGGCCGCTGTAGACCTGCTCGTAATCGAGGGATTGCTCGCCCACGTTCTCTTCGACGAGGGCCTCCACTTTGCAATTCCAGCGAATGCAGGCGCGCGCGAAGTCGTAGACCGAATCGCATTCCTCCAGCAGCCGAAGCCGGGGTTCATCCACCACGGCGAGGCGGCGCTCTTCCGGCCCGAGAAGTTGCACGAGACGGATCATTGCGCGTCGTCCTGCGGCTCTATGCCGCGCTCGATGACCCGAAAGTCGGCCAGAGCCTCTTCTTTGATGCGAACGCCCAGGCCAGGAACGTCGTCTCGCAAATCGATGACGCCGTTCTCCGCCTTCGGTTCGCCTTCGAAAATGTACCAGAAGAGTTCGTTGCCGATCTCCACGTCCACAATGGGAAAGTACTCGGCAATCGGCGAGTTGTAGCTGGCCATCACGACGTGGAAGTTGTGCATCTGGCCGGCGTGCGGCACCACAGGCACGGAGAAGGATTCCGCCAGGGCCGCGACCTTGCGGGCCTGCGTGATTCCGCCGACGCGATTCGTGTCGAACTGGATGTAGTCCACCGCGCGCGCTTCCAGCATCTCGCGAAACCCGTAGGACGTGAATTCGTGCTCGCCTCCGGCGATAGGAACTCGTCCCATCGCCTTCAGTGCGGCGTAGCCGGAGATATCGTCGGGGATTACGGGCTCTTCCAGCCAGCGCAGGTGAAAGGGTTCGAGCAGCGGGATCATGCGGCGGGCGTAATCGAGATTCCAGCCCATGTAGGCGTCGGCCATCACGTCGATCTCGTCGCCGACGGTCTCGCGAACGGTTCGAACCAGTTCCACGTTGCGCTGCATGCCGGCGGCGCCATCCACAGGGCCCCAGCCGAAGCGCAGCTTCATCGCCCGGTATCCCTGCTTCTGATAAGCTGCGGCTTCCGCGGCCAGTTGATCCAGCGGCTGGCTGTACAACCGGCTGGCGTACACCGGGATTTTCGCTTTGGTGCGGCCGCCCAAAAGGCGGAAGACCGGCTGCTGCGCCGCTTTTCCGAGTACGTCCCACAACGCGATATCCACGGCGCTAATGGCTGCCATGCCGATGCCTTTGCGGCCGAACGCCATCGTATTGCGGTACATGTGCTGCCAGAGAGCTTCAACATCCCACGGGTCCCGCCCCAGCAGAATGGGCTTCAGGTAGATATCGATGATCTGCTGCGCGATGCGCGGAGCGAGCGCGGCATTGCCGACACCGACGTGGCCGGAATCGGTAAACACTTCGACGACGAGCCAGCCGTGGAAACGGAAGCTGGCCATGGAATCGCTCGGCAGATCGAGCAGATCCATCGGATTCGTGCAGAAATGCGGCTGCGGAGGAACGGTGGGGCCCTTCCACTCCACAACGCGCGTCCGAACATCGGTGATTTTCATAGATTCTTTCTCGTTTGTCAGGTTCCCGATTCGATCGGCTTCACGACCCGGACTGTCGCCAGGATGACCAGGAACGCGAGCACGTGAAAAGTGCTGATCATGCCGAAGACGAGCGAGTAACCGAACCCATGGTCGAGCAGGTATCCGACGATGAGACCGAAAACCATGCCGCCCATCGCGCCGCCGAATCCGACCAGGCCGGCCACGGCGCCGACGGTTCCCTTCGGAAAGAGGTCCGCGGGAAGCGTCATCACCAGCGTGGACCACGACTGCTGTCCCGCGAATGCGATACTGAACAGCACGATCGCGATCTGCACGGGAGCGTAGGTTACAAAAATGATCCACGGCATCACAGCGGCGCTCGCGCCCAGCGCCAGTTTGCGCGCGAAGTTCAGGGAGCGGCCGCGCCGGATGAGGCGGCTCGAAAACCATCCGCCGAGCAGGCTTCCGATGCCTGCGGCCGCATACGGTATCCACGCGAAGTAGCCCACCTGTTTGATATCGAAGTGGCGCATCTCGTAGAGGTATTTGGGCAGCCAGAAGAGGTAAAAATACCACGCGGCATCGCTCAGAAACTTCGCGGAGACCAGTCCCCAGACTTCGCGGAAACGGAACAGGCGAATCCAGCGGATGTCGTTGCGCGCCGAGGGCGCGGCCTGGAACACTTCGGCGATTTCGTCGCGCTCGAGGGCGCTCAGCCGGGGGTGCTGCGCGGGCGGATAATATGCGCGCACCCAGCCCAGCGTCCAAACCAGCCCCGCCGCGCCCGAAAGAAAGAAGACCCACCGCCAGTTCAGCGCCGCCAGTGTGATGGCGATGAGCGGCGGAGCGACCACCGCCCCTACGCTGGTTCCGGCGTTTACGATTCCCATCACCGTGGAGCGTTCGTTTGTAGGGAACCACTCGGCGATAGCCTTGGTTGCCGCGGGAAAACCGCCGCCTTCGCCCATGCCCAGCAGAAACAGGCTCACGGCAAGCAGAGAGACGCCGGTTGCCAGCCCCTGGCTCGCGCACGCGCAGGACCACCAGAGCATGATGACAAGGAACCCCTTGCGCGTGCCCAGAACGTCGATCAGTTTTCCGCCGCCCGCATACATGATCGCGTATGCCAGCAGAAACGCCGCCTGAAGCTGCGAAAACTGCGTGTTGGAGACGGGAATCTCGCGCTCGATGGCGCGGATGGCCACGGGAAGCGTCTGGCGATCGAAGTAGCTGATGGCGATTGCGCCGGTGATCAGCAGCGCCAGTTTCCAGCGAAGGCGTCCGCTCTGCAACCGGCGGTCAACCTGCGTGACTTGCATGGGTCCGCTCAGAGTTGTACCACGGCCGGCGATCCGCTGGAGCGCACTGTGTCCTGGCGCGGATGGAATCCTCCTCTTTGCCCTCTGACGGAAACATCAGACAGGCATATGTACAGACAATCTTATGGTTGGTTTAGTATAGTAACATCGAATTTCGGATGTCAATCCAGAACCTCAAGCCGGTCTCGCGAGTCACTTTAGGCGAACAGGTTGCGGCGCAGATCGCCCAGCAGATCGCCGAAGGCGTGTGGCAGCCCGGTGATCGCCTCCCCGCCGAGGGCGAACTCTGCGCCACTCTGCGGATTGGCCGCTCCACCCTGCGGGAGGCGCTGAAATCGCTGGCGTACGTGGGACTCGTGCAGATGCGCCCGGGTGAAGGGACCTACGTCCTGAACAGCACTCAAATGCTGGTGGACCGCATTCGCGCGGGCGGCATTCTGAAGACCGAAAAGGAACTGGAGGACGTCAGCGAAGCGCGCCTGATTCTCGAAACGGAGCTCGCCGCCATGGCCGCCGAACGCCTCGAACCGGACGATCTCGAAAGACTGGAAGAAATCCTGAAAGGGATGAAGCGCTGCGTCAACGACGAGAGCGGTGAATACGCGACGCTCGATGTGGAGTTCCATCTCGCGATCGCCAAGTCTTCGAAAAACCAGCTGCTGTATGAACTGCTGGTGCCCATTCGCAACGTACTGCAGGAGTTTATCGCCAAGAGCCAGGCTTTGCCCGGAATCAAGCAGAACGCGCACGAGCATCACGCGAGAATCGTCGCCGCCCTGCGTCAGCGCAATCCGGAAAAGGCCAGGCGCGAGATGCGGGCCCATCTGCAGACCTGCGAGAAGGCATTCACGCTGCTCGAAAGGATCGCGGAGAGCGTACCTTCCCGCGCGCGCAAGGCTCGCAACGGACGATAGCCGCCGGGGTGCGGCCGCGGCCGCTCGCCCCTTCTAATCCCCCGCCCCGCCCGGTACGAGGAATCCGGGACGATGACGGAAACTTTGCCCTGTTCTGGCGAACCGCTGCCGCAACCGGTCAAAGTACAGATAGACCACCGGGGTGGTAAACAGAGTCAGCATCTGGCTGACCACCAGGCCGCCGACAATCGAAATCCCCAGGGGCTTGCGCAACTCGGCTCCCGCGCCCCAGCCGAGCGCCATCGGCAATCCGCCCAGCAGCGCGCACATCGTAGTCATCATGATGGGACGGAACCGCAGCAGGCACGCCTGGTGAATGGCATCGCGCGAATTCATCCCCTCGGTGCGCTCGGCCGCGAGCGCGAAATCGATCATCATGATCGCGTTCTTCTTCACGATACCGATGAGCAGGATGATTCCGATCATCGCCACCAGGTCGAGGTCGCTCTTAAAGAGCACGATGGCTACCAGCGCACCCACGCCGGCCGAGGGCAGCGTCGAGATGATAGTCAGCGGATGGATCAGGCTTTCATACAACATGCCGAGCACGATGTATACGGCGATCAGCGCGGTCAGGATCAGGATCGGCTGATTGTCCAGAGCCTCCTGGTACGCGCGCGCCGTCCCCGCGAATTTGCCCGTGATGTTGGTGGGCAGCCCCATCTCCACTTCGGCTTTATTGATGGCCGCCACCGCGTCGCTGAGCGGCACGTTCTCCCCCAGATTGAAAGAAATCGTCGAAGCCGGGAACTGTCCCTGGTGGGGCAGCGAAATCGGAGTGATCCCCTGAGTGAAATGCGAGAAGGTCGAAAGGGGAACGTTGGTGCCGCGCGGCGTCTGCACGTAAATCGTCTTCAGGAAATCCGGGGTCGACCACCATTGCTGCTCGAGCGCCAGAACCACGTGGTACTGATTGATCGATTTGTACATCACCGAAACCTGGCGCTGGCCGAATGAGTCGTAGAGCGCCGCGTCCACCGCCTGCGCCGTGAGGCCGAGCCTCGATGCGCTGTCGCGATCGATCGTCACGTATGACGACAGTCCGGAGGTCTGCTGGTCGGAGCTCACGTCCGCAATTTCCGGCAAGGTCGACAGTTTGTCCAGCAGCCGCGGTCCCCACAGCGCCAGCGAATCGAAGTCCGGAGCCTGCAGCGTGTATTGGTATTGCGCGTTCGCCTGCCGCCCGCCCACGCGCACGTCCTGCGAATTCTGCAGGTACAGCACCGCGCCCGGCACGCCGGATGTCTGGCGCCGCAGCCGCGCAATCACCTGGTCCGAGGTCGACTTGCGATCCGATTTGAGCTGTACGTTCATTTGGGCGGAATTCGAGCCACCCCAACCGCCGCCGCTGCTGCCAACCGTCATGGTGACCGCTTCCACATCAGGATCGTGCCGGATCTTCTCTTCAAACCACAGCGACTTGTCGCGCAGCGCCTGATAGGAGATATGCTGCTGGCCCACTACCTGGCCCTGCAGACGGCCGGTATCCTGCTGCGGGAAGAAGCCCTTGGGCACCTTGTTGTACATGTAGACGTTGATTCCCACCGTGAGCAACAAGGTAATCAGCACCGACGCCGGATGGCTGAGCACGAAATCCAGCGCCGAATCGTAGGTGGAAATGATCCAGCGATAGAAACGCTCGGTCTGGTTGTAGAAGAACCCGTGGCCGTGATCTTCTTTCAGCAGATGCGCGCACATGGTGGGAATCAAGGTCAGCGACACCACCATGGAAATCAGGATGGCCGCCGCCAGAATCACCGCGAACTCGCGGAACAGGCGCCCGACCACGCCGCTCATCATCAGGATGGGGATGAACACCGCGATGAGCGAGATACTCATCGATACCACCGTGAACCCGATTTCCGCCGCCCCCTGCAAGGCCGCCTGCATCGGTTTCATTCCGGCTTCGATATGGCGGGTGATATTCTCGATCACCACGATGGCATCGTCCACTACGAATCCCGTCGCGATTGTCAGCGCCATGAGCGACAGATTGTCGAGCGTGTAGCCCAGCAGGTACATGGCGCCGAATGTGGCAACGATGGAAACCGGCACCGAAATGCTCGGAATCAACGTGGAACGCACGCTCCGCAGGAAAAGGAAGACCACCACAACCACCAGCCCGATGCAGACCACTACGTTCCGCTGCGCATCGTGCAGGGAGTCGCGCGTTGTGATCGTGCGGTCGCTGGCGATTTTGAACTTCACCGTCGGCGGTAGCTGCGCCTGGAACTGCGGCATCAAGGCCTTGATGCGCGCCACCGTTTCGACGATATTGGCGCCCGGCTGGCGGCTCACCATGATCTGCACCATCGGGTCGCCGTTGATCACGCCGTAGTTGCGGACATCCTCGTTGGCATCCACCACGCGCCCGAGGTCCGAGAGGCGGACGGGCGCGCCTTTCCGGTACACCACCACCAGGTCCTTGTATTCCTTGGCCTGAAATAACTGGTCGGTGGAATAGAGCGGGATCTCCCGGTCGTCGTCCGAGAGGGCCCCTTTGGCCCGATTGGAGTTGGCGCTTTGGAGAAACGAACCGATCTGATCGAGCCCCACGTTATAGCGGGCGAGCGGCTGCGGATTCAGTTCCACGCGGACCGCGGGGAGCGAACTCCCTCCCACGTTGACTTGCCCGACCCCTTCGACCTGCGACAGCCTCTGCGCAAACACCGAAGAAGCGATGTCGTACAGTTGCGGCCTCGGGACCACATCGGATTCGAGCGTCATCAGCAGGATGGGCTGATCCGCGGGATTGATCTTCCGGTATCGCGGCAGGGATGGGAGATTCGCCGGCAGGTAACCCGCCGCCGAATTGATCGCCGCCTGCACCTCGCGCGCGGCACCATTGATGTCGCGGCCCAGATCGAACTGCAGAACGACCGATGCGGATCCCACGGAACTGCGGGAGGTCATCTCCGAAACGCCCGCAATCCGCGTGAACTGCTTTTCGAGCGGGGTGGCGACCGATGCCGCCATCACCTCGGGACTGGCTCCCGGCAGGCTCGCGCTCACCACGATGGTCGGAAAATCGACTTCCGGCAAAGCAGCTACCGGCAGTAAGGTATACGCGATGCCGCCCCCGAGCGTCATTGCCACCATAAACAGCGTGGTGGCAACCGGCCGGTGGATGAAAGGCGTGGAAATGCTCATGCGTACACGTCCTCGCGGTGACCGCGCAGGCGGGCGAACCAGGCGCCGGCGCGGGCGAAGTACAAATAAATGACGGGAGTCGTAAACAGCGTCAGCACCTGGCTGACGAGCAGACCTCCGATGATACAGACGCCCAGGGGTTTCCGGAGCTCGGAGCCCACACCGCTGCCGAAGGCCAGCGGCACGGCGCCCAACAGCGCCGCCATCGTGGTCATCATGATGGGCCGGAAGCGCAGCAGGCAGGCCTGGTAGATGGCTTCCGGCGGCGTCTTTCCTTCGTGGCGCTCCGCCTCCAGCGCAAAGTCGATCATCATGATGGCGTTCTTCTTCACGATTCCGATCAGAAGAATGATGCCGATCAGCGCAATCACGTCCAGGTCTTTCTTAAATACGATCAGCGCGAGCAGCGCGCCCACTCCGGCCGAGGGCAGCGTGGAAAGAATCGTGATGGGATGGATAAAGCTCTCGTAGAGCATCCCCAAAACCAGGTACACCGTCACGGTGGCAGCCAGAATCAGGATCAGCTCGTTCGACAGCGAAGATTCAAAAGCGCGCGCCGTTCCCTGGAAGCTCGACTCGATGCTGGCCGGCATGCCGAGTTCGCGCGTGGCCTGTTTGATGTGCTCCACCGCCGCGCCGAGCGAAGCTCCCGGCGCCAGGTTGAAGGATAAAGTGACCACCGGGAACTGGCTCTGGTGATTGATCGTGATGGGCGCCGCAATCGGGATTGCCCGCGTCATGGATCGCAGCGGGGCCGGCAGAAGCGCCGCCGCCCCGGTAAGTGCGCTGTTCGTCCCGGCCAGCGCGATCGTGCTGGCCAGGTTGGCTGAAGCAGAACCGATCGGGAGATACAGATGGTCCAGTTCGGTGGCGTTGCCTTGAAACTGCGGCGCGACTTCGAGGATCACATGAAACTGGTTCGTCTGCGTGTAGATGGTCGAGACCTGGCGCTGGCCGAAGGAATCGTAAAGGGTATCGTCGATGTTTGCCGGCGTGACTCCCAGCCGTCCGGCGGTGTCGCGGTCGATCTCGAGCAGCAGTCCGAGCCCGTTGTTCTGCTGGTCGCTGGCCACGTCCCGCAACTCGGGCAGACGCTTCATCCGATCCATCAGGCGAGGCACCCACTGGTCGAGGAGCGCCTTCTCCGGCGCATCCAGCGCGTATTGATACTGCGTGCGGCTGATGCGGTCTTCCACCGTCAGGTCCTGCACCGGCTGGAGGTACAGTTCGATGCCCGGCACCTGTTGCAGCTTCGGCTGCAGTCGCCGGATCACGTCGGTTGCCGAAACGCCGGCGCGCTCCTCCAGCGGCTTCAGGGTGATTTGAATGCGGCCGCTGTTCATGGTGGTGTTCACGCCGTCGGCGCCGATGAACGAAGTGAGGTTCTCAACTGCCGGGTCCTGCCGGATCACTCGGACCAGGTCCTGCTGCCTCCGCGACATGGCCGAAAAGGACACCGTCTCCGGCGCCTGCGAAATGCCGAGCAGCGCGCCGGTATCCTGCACCGGGAAGAACCCCTTCGGAACAATGTTGTACAGATACACCGTCAGCGCGAGCGTGCCGATCGCCGTGAGCAGGGTCAGCGCCTGGTGCCGCAGCACTACCCGCAGCATCGCGCCGTACCCATCGATGGTCTTCGTGAAGCACCATTCGGAGAAGCGGTAAATCCGCCCCTGCTCCGATTCCGGGTGGTGGCGCAGGATCCGCGCCGACATCATGGGAGTCAGGGTGAGGGAAACGAAAGCCGAGAAGATGATGGTCACCGCGAGCGTCACCGCGAACTCGCGGAACAGGCGGCCCACGATGTCCGCCATGAAGAGCAGCGGAATGAGCACGGCAATCAGGGATACCGTCAGCGACACGATCGTGAAGCCGATCTCCTCCGACCCTTTCAGCGCCGCCTCCATGGCGGAATCGCCGTGTTCGATGTACCGCGAGATGTTCTCGATCATCACGATGGCATCGTCCACCACGAAACCGGTGGAGATGGTGAGAGCCATCAGCGAGAGATTGTCCAGGCTGTATCCCAGCAGGTACATGACACCGAAGGTGCCGACCAGGGAAAGCGGCACCGCGATGCCGGGAATAATGGTGGCCGACGCGCTGCGCAGGAACAGAAAGATCACCATCACCACCAGCGCGGTAGTCAGCAGCAGCTCGAATTCGACATCTTCCACGGACGCCCGGATGGTCGTAGTGCGGTCCGAGACGACGCGCACGTGGATGCCCTCCGGAAGTGACGCCTCGATCTGCGGAAGAATCTTCTGCACCGTATCGACGACACTGATGATGTTGGTCCCGGGCTGCCGCTGAATATTCAAAACGATCGCGCGATCCTCATTGACCCAGGCGGCGAGCTTGGTGTTTTCCGCGCCATCGATCACCTTCGCTACGTCGCGAATCCGTACCGGAGCGCCGTTGCGGTAGGCGATGATAATCGGCCCATACTGATCGCCGGAATTCAACTGGTCGTTGTTGTTGATCGTCCACGCCTGCTCGGGGCCGTCGAAACTGCCTTTGGCCATGTTCACATTGGCGCTGCTCAGCGCCGTGCGCAGGGCCTCCATGCTGAGCCCGTAGGACGCCAGCGCAGTAGGGTTGGCCTGCACCCGGACGGCGGGACGCTGGCCGCCGCTGATGCTCACCAGCCCCACGCCTTTGAGCTGGGAAATTCGCTGCGCCATGCGTGTTTCGGCCAGCTCTTCGACCTTGGGCAGCGGCACGGTGGAAGACGTGAGCGCGAGAGTCAGAATCGGCGCATCGGCGGGATTGGTCTTACTGTAAATCGGGGGAAACGGCAGGCCTTGGGGAAGAAACGTGGATGCCCCGTTAATCGCGGCCTGCACCTCCTGCTCGGCGATATCGATATTGAGATCGAGCGCGAACTGCAGGGTGATGATCGAGCTGCTGAAGGAGCTCGTCGAGGTCATCTGTGTCAGGCCGGGCACCTGCCCGAACTGCTTCTCCAGCGGAGCGGTGATCGAAGACGTCACCACGTCGGGGCTCGCCCCGGGATAAAACGTCTGCACCTGGATGGTGGGGTAGTCTACCTGGGGGAGCGCCGAAACCGGCAGTTGCCGGAAAGCCGTTACGCCGACAAGCACCACGCCGGCCATCATCAGCGAGGTGGCGACCGGCCTCAGGATGAATATCCGGGAAGGACTCACAGCTGTGCGCCTCTGCCTCGTCCCTGTTTGCCGCCGTCGTCCTGCGAGCCCGGGCCCCCGCCTTTCTGGCCGCCCTTCTTTCCGCCTCGGCCTCGTCCGTTTCCGCGGCCGCCATCGTAGCCGGGAGGATTGTCCATTTCGCCGGGCTTGCGCACTCGAACCAACGCGCCTTCGGTCAGGCGGTCCGTGCCGTCGATGACCACGCGGTCTCCCTCGGCAATGCCTTTCAGAACATCGGACGAGGTTCCGTTGGTGATCCCGACCTGCACCGTTTTCAGATGCACGTGCGACTCGTCATCCACAACATAGACAAAGGTGCCCTGCTGGCCGGTCTGAACGGCGACGTTGGGAACCACCAATTGACTGTGCAGGGTGTCCACGAGCACGCTGATATTGACCATCTGCTGCGGGAACAGCGTGTTCTCGGCATTTTCGAAGACCGCCTTCAGCCGCGCGGTGCCGGTGGTGCTATCGATCTGGTTATCGGGCGTCATCAGGGTGCCGCTGGCCAGTTTCTCGGAGCTGTCCCGGTTAAAGGCATCTACGGTCAGGCGGACGCCGCCCCGCAGCTTCTGCATGATCTGCGGCAGGTTGTCCTCGGGAATTGTAAACACAACCGCGATCGGCTGCACCTGCGTGATCGTGATGATGCCGTTCGCGTCGCTGGCGTGGACAATATTGCCGGGGTCGACCAGGCGCAGCCCGACAACGCCCGTAATCGGCGCGGTGATTTTGGCGTACACCAACTGCAATTGCGCGTTCTCGATGTTGGCAGCGTCCTGTTTGACGGTGGCCTCGTATTGCGCCACCAGCGCGACCTGCGTATCCAGTTGTTGCCGCGGGATGGAGTTGGTAGTCACCAGCCCCTGGTAGCGGTTCAGGTCCAGCTTGGCGTTCCCCAGGATGGCCTGGTCGCGGGCCAGGGTCGCCTGCGCCATATCCAGTTGCACCTGGAACGGCCGCGGGTCGATCTCGGCCAGGAGTTGGCCTTCCTTGACCAGCGCGCCCTCCTGGAAATGCACATTCATCAACTGGCCGTCCACCCGCGACTTGACCGTCACGGTGTAGTACGGACTTACGTTGCCCAATCCGTTGAGGCGGACCGCGATGCTGGACCGCGTCACCTTGGTGACCACCACCGGCACCGGTCCGAGAGCCGCGCCGCGGCCCCCGCCACCGCCTCTTCCGCCGCCGCCCTGGCCCTTGGGTGGAGCGGTAGTGACATCGCCGGCGTGCCAGACGGCATAACCCGTGATGCTGCCGATGATCAGGAGGAAAACGACCCAGATCAGTCCGCGACTTTTGGATTTTCGAACGGCCGGAGGCATTTCTCCCGGGGGGACGTTCGCATGCCCTTCGGGCAGCGATTCAGAAGGCTTGATCGTGGTCGACATTCTAAGGCCCTTCAGCGCATCCTAACATCAATCACAGGGATCTATTATCCGAAATTCGTTTTGGGCGGTTTTCACATCCCAGGCCGGCCCCTGCGAACCGGCACAGCGCATCGCACTATGATACGAAAGATCCTCACGGCCGTGGGTCCCCGCCCTAAGGCGAGGCTGGGGCTCAAAATCTGGAGGCGCGCCGAATGCAGCGTTCTCTTCACTGTGCTGCACAGCGCCGCACCGGGCTGAGTCAGATCGCCGGAGAGCACGGGGCGTGGAAGCCTGACACTGACGAGGCAGTCCTCAATGATCAGACCGCACCCGGGCGCGTGAAGGGACTGAGGAAGATAGGAGGCTGGGCCCGGCCCTTCGAGAGTGGCGCTGCGCGCGACCAGGCCGGGCAAAGACTCTACCAGACTCGGTCGCGGCTTCGTCGCTTTAAGCGCCGCTTGTACCGTTTTTCGGGAAACGCGCGGGACGGCTGATGCGCAGCTTCTGGATTCTGTAAACTAACGATGTCCGCTTCATTCCCAATCGCGCCGCTGCGCCATTGCTTCCACCGACAACCCAGTTGCTCGCGTCCAGTGCGCGGAGTATGTGGTCCCGCTCCACCTCTTCGAGGCCGGTCATGGGAATGTTGGCCTGCACGCCGGCGCGGAGCGGCTCCAACTCAAAGGTTGGGGCATGCAACACGGAATGCGGCGAGAGAATGACGGCACGTTCCATGAAGTTCTGCAATTCCCGAACGTTTCCCGGCCAGGGATACCGCATCAGCGCATCCATGGTCTCGGGAGGGACTTTATCGATTCGCTTGCCCATGCGCCGGGAATAGAGCTCCGTGAAATGCCGGACCAGCTTCGGAATGTCCTCAGTTCGCTCGCGCAGCGCGGGAACGCTGATGGGAAAAACTCTCAGCCGGTAATACAAGTCTTCGCGAAACGTCGTCTGCTTCACCATCCCCGCCAGGTCGCGATGGGTGGCGGCGATGATCCGTACATCGACCTTGTGAGTGCGGTTGCTGCCGAGTCTTTCAAATTCCTGTTCCTGCAAAACACGCAATAGTTTCGCCTGAAGTTCGAGAGGGATGTCGCCGACTTCATCCAGGAAAAGCGTGCCGTTGTTCGCCAGTTCAAAGCGTCCCACCTTTTGAGCGATGGCGCCCGTGAACGCGCCTTTCTCGTGGCCGAACAACTCGCTTTCCAAAAGCCCCAGCGGAATGGCCGCGCAGTTCAATTTAACGAAAGCGCGTGCGCGACGCGCGCTCAAATCGTGTATCGCGCGGGCGATCAACTCCTTCCCGGTCCCGGTCTCGCCCAGGATCAGCACACTGGAATCCGTGGGCGCAACAACCGATACCAGTTCCAGGGCTGCCTTCAAAGCGGCGCTGTCCCCGACGATTGCGCCGAACTGAGACCGGATTTCCTGCTCCAGGTACAGTCTCTGCTCGGTCTCTTTATCGCGATCCCGGATCGCCTTCTCGTAATCCAACGCATTCTCAACGGTAATCGCGACCTGCCGGGCCACCTGTTCCAGAAATACGACATCGTCCGCCTCAAATGCCCTCTCGGAACGTTTCAGTGCCGCCAGGACGCCGACGACTCCCTTCCGGCCGATGAGCGGCAGATCGCATCCCGACACGAGGCCTTCCGCCTTGACACGCTCATAGAAAAGCTCGCCCACGCTGTTCCCGAAGCTCTCCGGATCATCCCGCAGCTCATCGACGCGGTTGTAGTGCTGCGTTTCGCCGGTCCGGAAGGCTTTGCCACAGATCGAACCACGGATGGGAACGATTGCCCCATCTGAGACGGAGCCTCGCGGCTCAGGGTCGTAAAGGGTTGTCAGGCGCAATTCACCGCTGTCGGCATCCGGCAGCAGCAAGGCGCAAAAATCACATCGGGTAACGCTCAGCAGATTCGTGGACAGGGCTTCCACCAGCCGCTGGAGGTCGAGCTTCGATGCCATCCTATTCGTGATTCGTAGAAGCAGCCGCAGCCGGTCGCGTTCCCGACGCAAGGCTTCTTCATGAATGTGCCGCTCAATCGCGATACCTGCGATATGGCCGGCGTTCTCGATCAACTCCAGGTCGGCGCGGTCCGGATGACGGACCTCGCGATAGAGGATGGCAAAGGTGCCGAGGGTTTTGCCTTCCCCCGTGAACAGCGGTCGAGACCAAACGGCGCGAATCCCATAGGGCGCGACGCGTTCCCGATAATCGTCCCAGCTCGGCTCCTGCAGAATATCAGCGACGTAAACCGGCTCTCTGCGATACACGGCCGTGCCGCAGGACGCGCCTTTCGGGCCGATCAGCGTCCGGCCCGAGGCCGCCGCAAATCCCGGAAGACTGGGCGCGGCCGCACAATAGAGATGCTTTCCGTCGGCGTCGGGAAGCCAGATGGTGCACAAGGTGCCCTCACCTTGAGACTCCACCAGTCGGGCAATGTGCGTCAGCAGGTCCGACAGTTCCGATCCCGCCAGAATCAGCCTGAGAATGTCGCGAACGGCTTCGCTGGAGAAAAATTCCGAGCCGCCGCGCGCCGGCTCAACGCCCAGGAGGACTACTGGTGCAGATCCCGTTCTCGGATTCATAGCCAACCGCTCCCGTTTGCATCGAGGCTCGCCAGACAGCACCCGGCAAGCGCCTCTCTTTAGCTTACGCCGAGGGATGGACGGCCGTGGCGCCGGCGCCGCTACCGCGGCCGAGGGGCGGACATCCATCGGATGCCTCCCGGACGAGAGCATCCCTCAGGCTCGCCGACGTGCCGCCATACCGTCTTACAGGATACGCTTGCCGCTGCAGCGACGATCACCGCGACGAAAGACTGGCAGAGTCGGATTTCCGTCTCCGATCCGTCAGTCACAGTGGCGGTATCGCAGATCGTTGGCCGGGATATCTTCCTGGGGTGGAATCACTTGGGCGCCACGTCGGCCGCGAATTAAGCCGATCCTCGTTCGGCAACTCAAATGCGCTCATCTCTGTCGACATATCGACGACGCGCTTCGCATTTTATAAATGTCAGGCCGCTTCCGCCTCGGGATATCGCTATGCAATCAACCCCACTATCTTCCAAAGGAGCGGGCTCGCCCGGCTTCGGCGGAATGATCGGTTCAAGCCGGGAATTGCGGACCATCTGGCACTCGGTCCAGGTGGTAGCCCGGACGAACTCTGCCGTGCTCATCCAGGGAGAGACCGGGACCGGCAAGGAACTCCTGGCCAAGGCAATACACGAGGAGAGTTTGCGCAGCCAGGCGCCGTTCGTAAAAGTAAATTGCGCCGCGATGCCGGCCGGGCTCCTCGAAAACGAGCTCTTCGGTCATGAGCAGGGCGCTTATACCGGCGCCATCAGCCAGGCCATCGGGCGCTTTGAGCACGCCCACATGGGAACGCTTTTCCTTGATGAGATCGGCGATCTGCCGCTCGAGTTGCAGCCCAAACTCCTGCGCGCGCTGCAGGAAAAAGAATTCGAACGCCTCGGAAGCAGCCGGACGACGCATGTCGATGTTCGTGTCGTGGCCGCCACGAACCAGGATCTTCAGTTGATGGTCAAAGAGCGGCGGTTCCGTGCGGACTTATTCTACCGGATCAACATCTTTCCGATCGTCCTGCCGCCCTTACGGAACCGCAAGACGGACATTCCGGACCTGGTGCGTTACTTCGTCGAGAAATTCTCTGGTCGCATGAATCGGTGCGTCAGCCACATTCCCGATGACGTCATGGAAGCCCTTTGCGCGCATGATTGGCCCGGAAATATACGCGAATTGCAGAACCTGATGGAACGGGCTGTAATTCTGTCTCCGGGATCGGAGCTCCGATTACCGGATATTGACTCGGAACCCGTCATTCAGGAATACGCGGCTTGCAAAACCAGAACGCTCGAGGACGCTGAGCGCGAGCATATCCTCAAGGTCTTGAATGAAGCAGGGGGCGTCGTGGGCGGGCGCCATGGCGCAGCTTCCCGTCTCGGTTTGCCTAGAACGAGTCTGATCTATCGGATGCGAAAACTGGGGATCGCCAGGAGAAAGAGCTCCGAGCTTGCGGATGGTTCCTCGCCGCGGGCTGTCGCGTATTCGATGCCGACGGCGAACCGCTAGAGAGGAACGGAAATGCCAAAGCTCCAGGAGCGCTTGAACGAATTCAAGAAATCGTTTGAGTCGGGAGCGGCGCCGTATCGTACCCCGCGGGAAGCCGTCGAGACCATGCATCGCGCCACTGCCGCGCTAAAGGCCTCGGGAGCGGAAGACCGCGCGCTAAAGATCGGCGACCCTGCGCCGCGCTTCACGCTGCTCAATCAGGACGCCATTCCGGTGTCCTCGGCCGATCTCCTGCGCCAGGGACCGCTCGTGGTCACCTTCTTCCGCGGGCATTGGTGACCGTACTGCAATATGGAGCTGGAGGCTCTACAAGAGATCAGTTCGGAAGTAAGTGCGCTCGGCGCGCGAATTGTAGCAATCACCCCGGAGCTCGAACGATATACCCGCAACCTGCGCAAGAAGCTGAACCTCACGTTTGACATCCTGACGGATCGTCATCTGACGGTCGCCGAACAGTTCCGGCTCGTCTTTGTGTTACCTGATTCCCTGATTGCGCTTTATAAATCCAACGGTGTGACGCTGGACCGGTTCCACGACGAATCAGAGTACCGATTGCCGATGCCCGCCCGCTACGTCATCGATCAGGCCGGGGTCATTCGTGGAGCCGATGCGAATGCGGACTATACGATCCGTCCCGAGGCTGCCGAGACCCTCCAAATCCTGCGGGGATGCTGCGCGAGTTTACAAGGCAAAAGCCGGCCGCCGATCGGCACGGCGCTAAACTGAATACGGCGGCGGAAGGGGAGCGGCAAACATGCTCTGCGTTCCCGATCGGAGCAATCATGAGCAACGAAATGGTTTCTCACGCTCAGCGCGAGCCGGCACTCCTCGGGCAAACCGTTGTCGTGATCGGCGGGAGCGCCGGCATTGGTCTCGAAACCGCGCGACGGGCGCGCGCCGAAGGGGCCGGCGTCATCCTTAGCGCCCGGAACTCCGAGCGCCTGCAGCATGCCGCGAACGAGATTGGCGCGCTCCGTACCGCGGCCTTCGACGCCAACGATCCGGCCGCGGTCGAGAGCTTCTTCCACGACCTGCCGTCGCCAATCGACCATGTGATGGTGACGGGACCCGGCCCACACTATCGACCCGTGATGGAGGTCGAGTTCGAACAGGCGCGCATCGCCGTCAGCGAGCATATCCTCGTGGCGCTCTGGGTTGCCCGCAACGCCGTGCACAAGGTCAGGCCGGGGGGCACGCTGCTGTTCATGGGCGGCACCTTCGGCCGCCGCCCTCGTCGCGGGTTTGCACTCGTATCGGCGGTGACCGCCGCGATGCCTGCGTTCGTCGCAGGCCTCGCGCTCGACCTCGCGCCGGTCCGAGTCAATCTCATTGCCGCCGGCTTCGTCGACACGCCGTTGTCGGCGTCACTGCTCGGCGACGATCTCGAAGCGCGGCGCGATGAGCTTCGCGCTACGCTTCCCATACAGCGCGTCGTCGGACCGCGGGACGTGGCCGCGCTCGCCATTCACATCATGATGAATGAGACACTCACGGGGGCCACCTACGATATCGATGGCGGACAGCAGCTCGTCGGCAGCTAACTCCACACGGCGAGGCGTCCCCTAAGAGACCGTTTGTGTCGCGAGCGTAATCGTCACCTGGTCATCGGGAGTTTTTGTAGTGCCGCCGTCGCTTTCGGGATGAAACTCAACACGCATGGTTGTGGCATTCACGACGATGCGCAGGTAGCCGAAATCCTTGTCATCGTAACTTTCCAGCGTCAGCGTGTCGTCAATCTTGTAAGGCGTGCGGTAGGTTGCCCGCATCGCGGCCAGGGGAGTGTGACCGCCACACCCGGCTACGATATATGGAATCTGGACGCCGGCAACCGTCCGCGTGTATCGCTGGTAGTTGTGGGCGTGCCCGGCAAAGACCGCATGCGGCCAAACGCCGGCCGCCTGACAGGCCGTATCCATATCCAGTAGCATTAACGGACTGCCTCCGTGGTCGGAGCCGCCGGTGAACGGCGGGTGGTGTACCGCGACGATGAGAGCCCCTTTGTAGTTTTCGCTCTTCGCTCGTGCCAGTGCCGTTTGCAGGAAGGTAAGCTGGCGGCTGTCGAGTACGGAGTTCTGGCCGTTCTGGTCCGAAATTACGCCCGGATCCTCAAGGACATTGCTGTACAGTCCCAGAATGCGAACGAAGGGAGCATCCAGCGTGAAGTACACCGACGGCTGGATCATCGTGGTGCGCACCAGACCACCCGAGTCTGTTGACTGAACGGGACTGGCGGCACAAAAGTTGCGCAGAAAGGCATCCAGGGTAGGTGCAGGGTCCTGAGCGTACACTACGCCATCGTGATTACCCGGGATGGCAACAATCGGAGCCGGATAGTTGCGATAGGGATTATAGAACTGATCGTAATAATAGGAACCCTCGCCGAAGTAATATACGACATCGCCCAGGTGAAATAAGAATGCCGGAACATCGGCATTATTAGTGTCCTGAAAATCTGTCACCATCTTATCGGCAACGAGTGACTGACTGGCAGGGCCGACGACGCTGCCTGTGTCGCCAACGGAATGGAACACGATCTGCCCCGATTGCTGGATGGTCTGCATCCTGGCCGCACCCGCACTTCCGTAGACTTGTTCCAGCGTCAGGATGGGCTCCGCGGCGCTGCCCCTTGGCTGCGGGACAGGCTCGAGGTTTTTGAGCTCCTGGAGTTTCTGGTCCGTCACCGGATTCTTGAAGCCGGTGGGATCCGGTGAGGGCTGCGGCTGCGCGAATACGGGTTCGTCACTGGCGGCGGAATGGGAACGTGCGTTTCCGCTCGCTTGGGACCGTTTGCCCCGAACTTTCGTTGCCCGCTTTGCCATGATCGATCCTGAGCGCGAAGCTCTACGGTTGGCGCTGACGCGCTCCTTCCTGGACGCTTAGTTTAGCAGAGGCGTCCGCGCCCAGGACCACCTTTTATGCGCCCGGGGCTCCTTCGAACGTGAGGATCACGCCTCTCGTGAAACCTACGGAGCGCGCTTTTCGATCCGCCGGTCCGGCAGGAGCCAAATCACGGCAACGAGCACGTAGCAGCCGTACGCCGCCAGGGGCATGAAGAATGCCATGGAAATCGCGATCACATAGATCAGAAGGCTGCCGAGGCCCTTTCGATCTTTGCCGATCGACACTGCCAACCGCGAGGTCGATCCGTGATATGCGATCAGCGCCCTCGTCAGAATGAAATAGGCAATCCCGGCGAAGAGCAGCATCACGCCATAGAGCGCGATCGGCCAGGGTGCGTTGTCATACTCGCCCACCCAGCGGGTTGCAAAAGGGGCAAGCGAAAGCCAGAAGAGCAGATGCAGGTTGGCCCAAAGGATCGGGCCGGAAACGCGTTCGGCGGCGTGCAAGAGATGGTGATGATTGTTCCAGTAGATGCCGACGTAAACGAAGCTGAGCACGTAGCTCAGGAAGACCGGAACAGTGGAACGGAGCGCTCCCAGAGACGGGCCGGACGGCACCTTCAGGTCCAGCACCATGATTGTAATAATGATCGCGAAGACGCCGTCGCTAAACGCCTCGAGACGGCCTTTGTTCATCGCGAAGGCTTCTGGATGCCTTGAGGGCGTTTGAGCCGTACCGCGGCGGCAATGCCGTCCCGCCGGTCTAGCGCCGGCCGGTCCCATTTGGCCAGGTCTGCCGCGGCGGAATAAGTCTCGTCAAGAAACTGAAGCACGGTGTCAGAGGGATCTCTGGAATTTCTCGCGTCGTCGTAGTCGAGAATGAACTCACCCATGTTTGCGTTGAAGCCGCCTTTGCCTTGGAGCGCGGTGTTTTCCAGGCCCGCAGGGGTGGGCGCCGCATAGGCATAGAAGGCTGCGCGGCCGTATCCTCCATTTCCCGGCCAGAAGCCCGCACTGATTACTTCATGCGAGTAGGCTTCCGCCTGAATGGAGTCAGCGCCGGGACGCGCGGGCGCCCGTTTGCCGTTGAATCGCGTGACCGCCAGGTCGAACGACCCCCAGAAGAAATGGACCGGGCTGATTTTGCCGTAGAAGTTGGTGGAAAACCGCTTCAGCAGCGTATCGGCGATCCGCAGCGTATGAAAGAAGCGCGTTACGGCGTCGCTGTCATAGCTGCAATGAACGGTATCGACATCGCAACGAATGGGGTTTGCCACTTCGACCGGCATCGGATCGATTTTCGGAACCACGCCCAGAGCGCCCAGCAGGCCGATGAACTCTTCGAAAAACTGAGCCACCGCGACCGGCCGAAGCGGGATCCTGCGGATTTCGCCCTGGCTCGTCCGGCAGACCAGTTCGTGAGAGAGCAAATCGAACTCGATATCGATCGACATCCCGCGATCCGTGGGCATGGAGGAGGTTGTCAGACCGCGAGCCGTAAGATAGAACGCGATGTTCCACCAGTGATTCTGGACCGGCGTCCACGCCAGGCGCGCCTTACCGACGATCTGCATATACATGTGCAGCGTCTCCGCCGTGTCCTTCCATTGTTCCCACTCGAGCGGGGGCCATTCGCCGAGGTCTGGTAAAGGATGTTGCATGATATCGCTCAATGGAGACGGCTCCGGTATAAGCAATATCTTACCGGCTCCGCCGCGGCAAGCCTAGTGTGTGCTGCCGCCGTATCATCCGGATCGACTTCCTCGCGGCTCGCAAACCTGTATCCGTCGTCACAATCGATTCCCCATCCGCCGTCTTTAGTGCCGCCCTGGTCACCATGGAACGGGAGTCCGCCCTGCATTTCACAATTGCCGGTATGTCGACCGCTGCCGGTATGCCGTCAGACGGATCGCGCGACGCGAGAACAGGACGCTGAGTTTTCAGCCACATGGAGAACTCTTCGATCTGGCCGGTTGTGTGCTTATTCCGTTAGCAAGCGCCAAGGAGAGACCGAAGAAGACGAGGAGGGCGAACCGCCGAATGTCTCATTTGCGAAGGGGCCGCACATTTCTACCGGGCACCGGCCCGGGATCTTACTTTTTGATTCCGGCGATAGCCGCCGTCCTCGGCATCGGCGCCGGCTGTTCCCGAACCAGCGTCGCAACGGCCGCGCCGCCGCCGCTTCAGGTCGAAGTGGCCGATGTGGAGCAGCGGGACGTTCCTATTTACAAGGAGTGGATCGGCACGCTGGACGGCCTTGTGAACGCCGATATCAAAGCCGAGGTCTCGGGCTATCTTACGAAGCAGGCGTATACCGAAGGCTCCTTCGTTCAGAAGGGCCAACTCCTGTTTCAGATCGATCCCCGTCCCTTCCAGGCGGCGCTCGATCAGGCGCAGGGCCGCCTGGCGGAGGCTCAGGGCCAGCTGGAGCAAGCGCGCGCGCAACTGACGCAAGCCGAGGCCGGCGTAGCAGTCGCGGAAGCCAATCAGCGCCGCGTCCAGCTCGATGTCGATCGCTATATCCCGCTGGCGCAGGCACAGGCCATCACGCAGCAGGACCTCGATAACGCCACGCAGAACAACATGGCCGCCAAGGCGCAAGTTCAGGCCGCCACGGCCCAGGTCGCCACCAGCAAGGCGCAGATCACGGCTGCTCTCGCCGCCGTGGAGGCCGACAAAGCCGCCGTGGAAACCGTGCGCATCAACCTGGGATTCACCCGGATCACCTCCCCCATCGACGGCATCCCCGGGATTGCCCAACTGCAGGTCGGCGCGCTCGTCAGCCCGGCAAGCGGCGCGATCACCACCGTGTCGACGGTCGATCCGATCAAAGTTTACTTTACTGCCAGCGAGCAGGAATACATCGAATATATACGCCGCTTCCCCACCGCAGAAAAGCGCCAGGAGAACAACCGGCGTCTCGAGCTGGAGTTGATCCTCGCCGACGGTTCCGTCTACCCGCACAAAGGAAGGTTTGACTTCGCCGACCGCCAGGTGGATGTTCGCACCGGGGCGATCCGGCTCGCGGGGCTGTTCCCCAATCCGGGCAATAGCCTGCGCCCAGGGCAATACGGCCTGGTCCGCGCGGCTACCGAGATTGATCACGACGCTCTGCTGGTTCCGCAGCAAGCGGTCTTCGACCTCCAGGGGACTCACGAGCTCGCGGTTGTGAACGCTGCCAACAGGGTCACGATTCGGACGGCGACACTCGGCGACACGGTAGGGCACGAGTGGATCGTTCGCGACGGCGTGAAGCCCGGCGAGCGCGTCGTCGTCGAGGGACTGCAAAAGGTGCGGACGGGCATGGTCGTCGCCCCGAAGCCGTTCCAGGGGAGGTAATCGCCATGTCTAAATTCTTCATCAATCGGCCCATTGTGGCCATGGTCATCGCGATCCTCACGGTGATCGTCGGGGTTGTCGTGGTTAACGGCCTCCCGGTGGCACAGTTTCCGCAGATCGCTCCTCCCGATATCCAGATCACCGCGACCTTCGTGGGCGCCGACGCCCAGACCATCGAGCAATCCGTAGCCACGCCCATTGAACAGCAGATGAGCGGCGTCGACAACATGAACTACATGTACTCGCTCAACGCCACCGCCAACGGACAGATGCGGATGTATGTCGATTTTGACCCGGCTACCGACCCCAATACGGACCTCATCCTGGCGCAGAGCCGCGAGACTCAGGCCGCATCGCAGCTACCCGTAGACGTCACGAACTACGGCGTCCTGGTTCAGAAATCGGTGCTCGCTCCGCTCATGCTCGTGGCGCTGTACTCGCCCAGGGGCACGCACGATGCGAAGTTCCTGGCGAACTACGCCTACATCAATCTCAACGATCCCCTGACCCGGGTGAAGGGTGTCGGCACAGTCCAGATTTTCGGTTCCGGGCAGTACGCCATGCGCCTTTGGGTGAAGCCCGATCAACTGGCGAAATTGAACATCACGGTTCCGGAAATCGTGTCCGCCATCCAGACCCAGAACACGGTCAACCCCGCGGGGCAGGTGGGCAGCGAGCCCATCCCGCCGGGGCAGGCGTTCACGTATGCGGTGCGTGCGCAGGGCCGTCTCACATCTCCGGAGCAGTTTGGAAATATTGTGCTCCGTGAAACTCCGGAAACCGGCATTGTTCGCGTAAAAGACGTTGCCCGAGTCGAGCTGGGAACGCAGGATTACAGCATTACCGGACACCTGAACGGGAAACCAAGCGCGATTATCGCTGTCTACCAGTTGCCCGGGTCCAATGCCGTCGCCACCGCGGCAGGCGTAAGGAAGCTGTTCGCTGAGGCGAAAAGACGCTTCCCCGACGATATCGACTACACCGTTCCCATCGACACGACCCTCGCGGTTACCCAGGGAATGAAGGAGATCGTCAAAACGTTGTTGATCGCCATCCTCCTGGTGGTGGCGGTGGTGTACCTGTTTCTGCAAGGCTGGCGCGCCACTCTGATTCCGCTGCTCGCCGTGCCGGTGTCGCTGATCGGGACGTTCGTGTTCTTTCCGCTGTTCGGCTTCAGCATCAATACGCTCTCCCTCTTCGGCCTTGTGCTCGCGATCGGCCTGGTGGTGGATGACGCCATTGTCGTGGTCGAAGCTGTAGAGCGCCATATTGAAGACGGCCTCGCCCCGAAGGAGGCCGCACTCAAGGCAATGGAAGAGATTTCGGGGCCGGTCATTGGGATTGCGCTGGTGCTTTCCGCGGTATTCATACCCACGGCCTTCATCCCCGGAATCACCGGCCGCCTCTATCAGCAGTTCGCTGTGACCATTGCCATTTCCGTGATCCTCTCGGCGTTCAATGCGCTCTCGCTCAGCCCTGCGCTGGCATCGCTCCTGTTGAAGCCCAGAGAGCGGAGCCGGGGGCTTCTGGCCCGCTTCTTCGGCTGGTTCAACCGGACGTTCGAGCGCGCCACCAACAATTACGTCCGCGTCTCCGGCGCGCTCCTGCGCAAGACCGGATTCGCGTTTCTGCTGCTTGCGGGCTTTGCCGTCGCTGGCCTCTGGATCGGCGGCAAAATACCGAGCAGCTTCGTCCCCGATGAGGACCAGGGGTACTTCTATTTGAACGTCCAGCTTCCCAACGCCAGTTCACTGGAACGTACGGAAGAGGTGATGGCGAAGATTCAGAAGATCGCCGCTGCCATCCCCGGCGTCGAAAGCGTCACCGGCGTCTCGGGCTTCAGCCTGCTCAGCCTGGTGCGAACGAGTTACAACGGCTTCGCGTTCATCCGCATGAAAGACTGGGACGACCGCACAACCCGCGCCCAGCAGTTCCAGTCCATCAAGGCCAAACTCAACCAGGAGTTGAGCAGGCTCCCCGAAGCGGTCGCCTTCGGCTTTTCACCGCCCGCCATTCCGGGCGTCGGCACTTCCGGCGGATTCACTTTCATTCTCGAAGACCGTTCCGGCGGCGACATTCGTTTCCTCGCCGACAACGTCAACAAGTTCATGGCCGCGGCCCGTAAAAGACCGGAGATCGGCAGCCTCAGCACCACGTTCCTGCCCAGTGTGCCGCAGGAATTCGTGAAAGTAGATCGCGACAAAGTGATCAAGCAGGGTGTCAATATCAACGACGTCTACCGCACCATCCAGACCTTCATGGGCGGCCTGTTTGTCAACTACTTCAACCTCTTCGGACGCCAGTGGCAGGTCTATGTGGAAGCGGAAGGCGACTACCGCACCCGGCCGGAAAACGTGGGCCAGTTTTATGTCCGCAACGCCGCCGGTGAGAGCGTGCCACTCTCCGCCCTCACACATTTCGAACCGGGGTACGGTCCGGAATTCACCATGCGCTTCAACGAATACCGCTCAGCGCAATTGAACGGCAGCGCCGCGCCGGGCTACAGCAGCGGCCAGGCAATGAAAGCGCTGGAAGAAACCTTCGCGCAAACCATGCCCGTGCAGATGGGCTACGATTATTCCGGCATCTCTTTCCAGGAAAAGAAGGCGCAGGAAGGCGTTTCTTCGGGCGCGATTTTCGGCTTCTCCCTCTTGTTCGTATTCCTCATTCTCGCGGCCCTTTACGAAAGCTGGACGTTGCCGTTCAGCGTTCTCCTCAGTACGCCGGTCGCGGTGTTCGGCGCCTTCGGAGTTCTCTGGCTGCGGCGCATCTTCCTGATCCACACCGCGCCCGCCTACCTGGTGCAGATGGAGACCGACGTCTACTCGCAAATCGGGCTCGTGATGCTGATCGGTCTGGCCGCCAAGAACGCGATTCTAATCGTGGAGTTCGCCCGGGACGAGTTCGCGAAAGGCCGGCCGCTGGCTGAAGCGGCCATGGAGGGCGCGCGTCTGCGCCTCCGCCCCATCCTCATGACCTCCTTCGCTTTCATTCTGGGATGCGTGCCGCTGTGGACCGCCAGCGGCGCCGGAGCAGTCGCCAGACAAATTATGGGCACTACCGTAATCGGCGGGATGGCCGCGGCAAGCGGCATTGGAATCTTCCTGGTGCCCGCCATATTCTACGCGGTCGAAAAACTCTCGGGTGCGGCGCGGCAGCCCGTGCCGCTCGCGCCGCCTCAGCCGCTGCCGGGAGAGGGAGACTGATCGTGCGCGCTCGGATCTTCCTCACGCTGCTGGCTCTGCTCTCGGCAGGCTGCATGGTCGGCCCGAACTATAAGCGGCCTGCCATCGCGACGCCCGAGACTTTTCGGGCGCCGGAGCCGCTGCCGCCGGGCCAGGCCGAATCCCTCGCCGACCTCAAATGGTTCCAGGTCTTCAAAGACCAACAACTGCAAGACCTCATTCGCACCGCCCTGGTCCGCAACTACGATCTGCGGGACGCCATCGCCCGCGTGGAAGCCGCCCGCGCCAACCTGGGTATCACGCGCTCCAACCAGCTCCCCAACGTGGCGGCCGGCGGCAGCGTGGAATTCAATCGACTCTCGCGCGACGGCGCCACTCCGCTGCCGGCGACCTTCCTGCCCAATCAAAACCGCACCTTTGGCACGGCCGCGCTGCAGCTCCTCTCCTTCGAGCTCGATATCTGGGGCAGGCTGCGCCGCGCTACCGAGGCCGCGCGCGCCAACCTGCTGAGCGCCGAGGAGACTCAGAAGGCGGTGGTGACCACGCTGGTCAGTGAAGTTGCCACCTCTTACCTGACGCTGCGGGAACTCGATTATGAACTCGAGATTTCCCAGCGAACGTTGCAGACGCGCGAAGAATCGCTGGCCCTGACCAGGCAGCGGCAGACCGGGGGCGTCTCCACGCGGCTCGATCTGCGTCAGGCCGAAGAACTGGTCTATACCGCCGCGGAAACCATTCCCTCCATCCAAGAGCAAATCGAGCAGGACGAGAATCAGATCACGCTCCTGCTGGGCGAAAACCCGGGCAGCATCACGCGCGGCCGAAGCCTCACGGATCAGGATCTCCCTCCGGACGTTCCGCCCGGGTTGCCGTCGGCCCTTCTGGAGCGCCGCCCCGATATCCGCGCCGCCGAACAGGATTTGATTGCCGCCAATGCCGAAATCGGCGTAGCGCGGGCCGCGTACTTCCCCGAGATCAGCCTCAGCGGATTTCTGGGAGGCTCCAGCACCCAGCTTTCCAGCCTTTTCAGCGGACCCCATAGCGCCTGGAGCGCGGTGCCTCAGGTCACCCAGCCAATCTTCACCGCCGGCCGCATCAAGTCAGGCGTGCGCCTGGCACAGGCCGATCGCGACCACTACCTCGTGCAGTACGAGAAGGTCATCCAGACGGCGTTTACTGAGGTCTCCGATGCCCTGATCGCCCACCAGCGTGTGCGCGAAAGCTGCGAGAAGCAGGAACTTCTGGTGGCCGCCTTGCAGGACCGCCTCCGCCTGGCCTACATGCGGTATCGCGGCGGGGTGGATACCCAGCTCAACGCTCTTGACGCGGACAGGGACCTTTTCTCGGCGGAGCTCACCCTCGCGCAACTCCGCTTGCAGGAGATCCTCTCGGTGGTGCAGCTCTACAAGGCGTTGGGCGGGGGTTGGCAGTAGCGTGCCGGACGAGAGAGACCCGGTCGCCAACCAGCTCCGCCCCCGTCGCTCTGTCATGCCACTCGCTTACTCCCCGCGGCGTTCCGGGCTTCGATGGCTTTGACGGAGTTCTGAAACGCCTTCTCCAAAACCCGCCGTCCGCTCCGGCCGAAACGTGTGCCAGCCGATATCGGATTGGCAAACAGCCACCCTTCCGGTGCCGAGTAGGACCGCTCCTGGTGCTGCCTCAATGACTGGACGGGTGCCGGATCGAGAGGCACGCTGTCCCGGGAATGCTCCGTCTTCACGTCGCCGACACGACCGTGAAGCCGGGTGCGCTGAACCAGCACCGTGAGCGCTTCAAAATCAAAGTCCGCCCAGGGTGTGGCGGCGATTCGCTTCTGGCGCCGGCATATCGGAGCCCATTGCAATAGACCGCCATTCCGCCAGAACCCCGCCCGTTTGCTGGAGGAAGTGGCGAAATGGGCGCAGCGTGAGCCGGGCGGGAAAAATTCTGTGATGTCCGGTTTTGGCATCCGCCAACGTGTAAGGGTGTGGGATCGCTATGTCTGGAACTCACATCCGTTTCTTTTCGTGGTTGGTGCTGGCGCTGGCGCCGGCAGGACTTTGGGCACAAAACACGATTCGCCGTCCGCTGGGCGTCTATGTAAAGGTCGACGTGGAGACGGCCATCGCAGGATATCCCGGCTCCGGCACGCCGACCGCCGCGCAGTTGCATTCGTACTTTCAATCGTTGTTGGCAAACCTGCTGAGCAATCCGGCCATCTCCGGCATCAGCGTCGGGCAGCGGTGGGACAACATTCAGCCCACCTCCGCCGCGGCCTACGACTGGAGCTACATTGACGACGCCTTTAACGCCTCCACCGCGGTGAATAAGACCGTGCAGCTCATCCTCACCCCGGGTTTCGACGCGCCAACCTGGCTGCTGAAGCAGATCCCTTCCTGCGATCCGCTCTTCAGCAGCGGCAGCGCTGCCGCTGATTGCGGCAAAGTGACCTTCACCGGCTTTCCCGAGCAGTCGCGCGCCGATGGCAACGTGCTGCCGCTGCCCTGGAACAGCGTCTATCAAACGGCCTGGGCCGCCTTCCTCACCGCCCTCAACGCGCGCTACGGCTCGAATCGCGCCTTCGTGGCGCTAGCTGTTGCAGGGCCTGTCAGCGCTTCCGACGAGATGATCTTCCCCAACAACCAGAACACCACCGCCACGCAGCCCTCGGGTCTGTCGGCGGACGACACGTGGACTGCGCTGGTCCAGCATTCCTTCCCCAACAACCCCGCCTATCAGAACAACGATCAGGCCTTTATCGACGCCTGGGACCAGGCCATCGATGCGCACGAGAAAATCTTCAGCGGCATCACGCTGTTCATCGGCGCCGACGCCGGCAACGATTTTCCGGGCTTCGGCAAGACCATCACGCCCCACGCCGACAACACCCTCTACGCCGTGGATTGCGCAAGCGTAGTGAAAGCCGAAATCATGTCCTGCGAGGCCAAGACGGAGGTGCTTTCGCACTTCCTGACTGTAACGGGGTCGAACGGCAAGGGCACGCAGACCGGGGGCATGACGGCTTCGGTCCTCAAGACGCCCGGCGATATCGGAGCGGCCGGGGTAAAGGTGCTGAGCGGCCTGACGCCGCCGCCCGCGGTGGCATTCTCCGCCGGAGCGGAGTTCGATTACCCGGTATCGAGCCAAAACCTGCAGGCCGAAGGCTGCGCCGCCCCGAGCGGCAATTGTCCCGGCCTGACGCCGGAACAGGCAGCCTATAACGTGCTGACGGTATTTTTCTATGGGACTCCGGCGGCAGCGTTTTACGGCGGCGCCACGGGCACGGCGCCGGTCCAATACCTGGACGTTTCCTATCAGGATCTTCAGTACGCCCAAGCGAACTCCTGTCCGCCGGCGCTGAGCACGGTAACCGGCAGCATGTCCCTGCAGGACCTCTACAATCGCGCCAGCCGCGATTTGTATGCGATGGCCAACCTGGCGAAGGCGCTGCCGCCCGCTACGTGCTCCACCAGCACGCCCACGCCCGCCATCATGCTGGTGGCCAATGCCGAAGGCGAGAATCCGGTGATCGCGCCCAATACCTGGGTCGAGATCAAAGGGATGAACCTGGCGCCGGCCGGCGATACGCGGACATGGAAAAACGCCGATTTCGTGGGCGGCCAGATGCCGACCCAACTCGACAACGTCAGTGTATCGGTCAACGGCCAAAGTGCATACGTCTACTACATCAGTCCGACGCAGATCAACATCCTGACGCCGCCGGCGGCCATCGGCGGTCCGGTTACGGTGGTGGTGGAGAACGGTGCTAACGCGAGCCTGCCCTTCGTGGTGTCGGCGCAGGCGACCTCGCCGTCGTTCTTCGTCCTCAGCGGGCCGTACGTATTGGCGACGCACGCGGACCAGACGCTGATCGGTCCGCCGAGCCTGTATCCCGGCGCAACCACGCCCGCCAGGCCCGGCGAGACGATCGTGCTCTACGCGAACGGCTTCGGACCGACGTCGACTCCCGTGGTGGCAGGGTCGGGCACACAAGGCGGAACGCTGGCGCCGCTACCGGTGGTGACGGTCGGCGGCACCCAGGCTACGGTCGTATTCGCCGGACTCATCTCGCCAGGGTTGTTCCAGTTCAACATCACAATTCCAGCCACTGCCACGAGCGGCGACAACGCCATCACGGCGACCTACGGCGGTGTGAGCGCGGCGCCGGCCGGATTGATCACACTCGCCGGGGCGGCGGCGGCGCCTTCGACGGTGACGTATTACGTGGCCACCAACGGGAGCGACCTCTGGAGCGGCACGCTTCCAGCGCCGAACAGCGCCAAGACGGACGGCCCGTTTGCCACCTTCGAGCGCGCACGAGCCCAGGTGCAGGCTATCAGCAAGGCCGGCCTCACGCAGATCAATGTAATGTTTCGCGGCGGCAGTTACTCTCTTTCATCCGCCGAAACGTTGACCGCGGCCGATTCGGGTACCGCGACCATGCCGATTGTGTATCAGAGCTATCCCAACGAGCAGCCGGTCTTCAGTGGCGGCGTTCGCGTGAGTAACTGGATCAACACCAGCGGCAACGTCTGGACTACCACGCTGCCAGTGACGACCCAGTATTTCGAGAATCTCTTCTATAACGGCTCGCGCCGGCTGCGTCCGCGGCTGGGCGCCACCGCATCGTCCCCACTGGGCGCGTTCTACCGTATTGCCAATACCGTATATCTGAACGCGCCCGCGCCTCCGGCTGCCGCGCCCGATCCCAACTGCGCAATCTACATTTCCGGCAGCGGATGGGAGTGCTTCGACCGCTTTCAGTACGCCGCCGGCGATCCGATTTCCGGCGCCTGGAAAAACCTGGCCGCGTCCACCGGGAATCATTGCGGCCAGGCGGCCGGCAACGCGGCCATCGCGGGCGATATTGAAGTGCTGGATTTCGAGCAGTTCAGCACGTCCAAGCTGCGCGTCAGTTGCATCGACACTACCAATCGCACGGTTTATCTCACCGGGGCGACGCCGATGCCGGCGGCGAATCCCAGCCAGGCCGGATTCATCGCCGGGAACCGCTACCTGGTGGAGAACGTGGAGGACGCGCTTACGCAGCCCGGCCAGTGGTTTCTCAACCGCTCCGGCGCGGCGTGGACCTTGACCTATCTCGCCAACCCCGGTGAGAATCCAAACACCGACGTGGTGATCGTGCCGCAGGCGCCGCAGTTGCTGGTCGCCTCCGGCCTGCGGTACGTGACGTTTCGCGGCCTCGCCTTCGAGAACGACAATTACACGGTCCCGTCCACCGGTCATCCATCGGCGGAACTGGAGGCCGACATCCCGGCGGCGGTTTCGTTTCAGAACTCGCAGCAGATCACCTTCGATTCCGGCATCGTGGCCCAGACCTCGGGCAGCGGGCTGGAGATGATTCCCTGTGTGAACGCGGCGTCGCCGGCCTATTGTGTGGACACCAACGCCAAGGCGACGGTGGCGAACAACGTGGTGGAGAACAGCGCGTTCTACGATATCGGCGTGGTGGGCGTGCGCATTGGCAATCCGTATCAACCCGCTGACACCGACGCCAACGTGCCGCAGTTCACCACCGTGCAGAACAACGTGGTAGAAGGCTACGGCCGCACGATTCCTGCCGCGTTCGGTATCGGGCAGGGCATGGGGCACGACAATCTGTACACTCACAACGACGTTTACGATGGCTACCACTGCGCCATTTCGACCTCGCAAAGCATCGGCGACGCCACTATGCCGGCTGGCATCGGCAACGCCAACAACGTGATCTCTTTCAATCACGTCTACAACCTGCTGCAGGGCATTATGAACGACGGCGGCTCCATCCGCATCGACGGCGGCAACTCTGTCTTCACGGCGACCGGCAACAAGATTCTGAACAACAAAATCCACGACGTCACCGACGCTTCCATACAAGATTCCAACGGATACGGCGGCAACGGCATCTATCTCGACAACAACACCGGCCTGGTGGACGTCGAGAATAATTTGGTCTATCGCGTGTCCGCCTACGACGTGTATTCGCCGCAAGGGCCCGCGGCGCCGAACGAAGCCAACATCATCCGCAACAATATTCTGGCGTACGGCCGCCAGGGCATGGTCGCAGTGAGCAACCCTTACAAAGACGGCGTGCCGACTACGGTGCCGCAAATCTTCATGGTTACCAACAACCTGTTTCTGTTCGACCGCAGCAACACCTCGACTCCGAAATTCTGGGTGCAGGGCGGATGCCTGTACGCGGACGGCGCGCCGTTCGTTCAATTCCAGGAGTGGAACAGCAACATGTATTGGCGTCTGGACGGGGCATTCGCGTCCGACGCCAAGGCCTTCGCGGTGCAGCCGCAGTCCGCGGCTAACGGCCCCACCGCCCCGTGCAGCGGCAACACCAGCAACTGGGCCTTCTACACGTTCGGCGCCTGGCAGCAGACCGTGAATGAAGATCTGCAGAGCCTGGTACAGAATCCCGGCTTCAACAACGCAGCCTATCCGGCCGACGATTATTCGCTGCCCAAGGGGTCGCCAGGCGTCGGATTCGTGCCGTTCGACGCAAGCGAAGCCGGGCGGACAAATCCGCTATTCAAGCCGCCAACTGTGGCGGCCACGTTTCCGACCAGGATGTACAATCCAGCTACAGATTATTGAGAGCAAACAGAATTCGCACTCCCCCGTAAATTTGCGGATCCTTGTGAGACCAATCGATTTCTACGATCGGCCCGTTTTGCAATGGGCGCCGAAGTTTCACCAACGAGGACGAGACGGCCAAGCGGATTGTAAACCGTTGGCCGTCAGGCGAGAGGGAACCTAACAGGTGTCGCGGCAGAAAGAACGAATACAAGGGGAAGTCCGCTGATGGCCGCGATGTTGTTTGCCGCCATCTAACGTGCTGGCCGCTCGATGTCGCGAATCTCATGCATGCCGAGTTGATGATGGACGCGAGCGCCGCCGACGTCAGTCTCGCCAATCTTCGCCGTAAACTTGGCGAGAACGCCCTTTTCACTCGTGCGGCGGCGGAACGGGTCAGGGCTATGCGCGATCCTTCACAACGCGGCGGCGCCTCTCTTTTTCTCTTCTGATTGCGTGAGGAAACCGTTTCGCGCGCAAGGAGCCGTACGACGCGTGCCATACGGCATCGAGTTTCCGTGCGTCGCCTGACGATAAGACCGCCTTTCGTCCGTATGATCTTCCCTGGCGTAGTATCTACCGAACCACATGAGCGCGTCGTCGCTCACGCTGTGCCTGCCGGCGGCGGCTGTCTTGGGCACGGCTACGAATGGCGTCCCGCAGCGGGCCTTTCCGTGCATGGGTCGGGCATGTTACGATGCGCTCTCCGGAAAGGCATGCGGCACGGTAAGGTCATAAACATCGCCGCGATAGCTGGACTCCTGCTTACACCGGTTCTGCGGGCGGCCGTGCTCCGCACGGGTCTGCCGGGTTACAGCAGCCGCATCTGGCACACTCAGGATGGGCTGCCCGAGGACACGATCCAGGCCTTGGCGCGGACACACGACGGCTATCTCTGGATCGGCACCAGCGGCGGACTGGTCCGCTTCGACGGTGTCCGCTTTACAGTTTTCAGCCGCGAAAACACGCCGGCGTTTCGCGAAAACAGCATCTCCGCCCTGCTTACAGCCAGAGATGGCTCGCTCTGGATCGGCACCCAGGGGGGCGGTACGCTGCGCTACTGGAATGGAAGCTTCCAGCGTTACGGCGCGTCCGAGGGTCTGAGCAACGAATTCGTTGGAACCGTGTACCAGGATCGCCAGGGCACCATCTGGGTGGGCACCGAATGGGGCCTGTTCCGCCTGGTCGGCAAGCGCTTCGAGCGCGTGGACAGCCCCGGGGGGACCATTCCCGCTATGTGGGTCTATGGCATGACACAGGACAACGCGGGCCGCATGTGGATCGCCGGCGCCGGCCTGGTGGCGGTGCGAGGAGACCGTTCCGTGGTCTATTACACTGGGCGGAAAAACGAATTCTTTCGGCCCGTGCTGGAGGCTCCCGACGGAAGCATCTGGGCGGGATCGATCGTGGGGCTGGAAAGTCTGGCTCCGGGGGCCTCCCAGTTCCGCAGGATTGCGCCTCGCGACTGTGCCGTGAAGACGCTGGTGCGCGACAGCTCAGGAAATCTGTGGGTGGGGACCACCAATGGCTTGATCCAATACCGTGACGGGCGGCAAACCATGTTTACCGCCCCCGACGCGCTCCCAGACAACCAGGTCTCGGTGGTCTTCGAAGATTCCGAACGCAACCTGTGGCTCGGAACCGGCAACGGGCTGGTGCGCTGGAGTCCGACGTCGGTCTCCACAGTGAAGACCGGGGCCAAGCCCAACGACGACAACATCCGCACGGTGTACCGAGACCAGAGCGGCCGCCTCTGGGTCACGGCGGCCAGCGGGCGGATCTACGAACTGCGCGACGGTAAGCTGGAGCCCGCGAGCCTCCCGGCGGCGGCTACGGCGTTCCCGGCGCGCACCGTATTCCACGACAGCGCGGGACGGGTGTGGATTGGGACCGATGGACTGGGTATTCTGTGTATCGATCACAGCAAGGTAACGCGATATGCCAGTCCGAATGGAGGCCCTTCAAACGGCTTCGCAACCGCTTTCTGCGAGGACAAGGAAGGCGGAGTCTGGATCGGTACCGAGGGCGGCCTGGCGCGCTATACGGGCAGCCTACCAATGAAGCGATACCATCCCCAGGGCTCGAACTTCGGGCCAGGTTTCCACGGCCTGCCCTATGCTACGATCCGAGCGTTGCTAGTAGACCACGCGGGCAACCTGTGGATCGGCACCGATGGCGGCCTCGCCCGTTTCCACGACGGCGCGTTCGCCGACGACACCATCATTGAACAGCTTCGCAACCGTAAAATCTGGACCATTTCGGAAGATGCCGGCGGCGGCATCTGGCTGGGCTCGCGGGGCGACGGACTTTTTCATATTGCCGGCGGGAAGCTCACCCGGTTCACCACGGCCAACGGCCTGCCGAGCAATTACATTTACCAGGTGCTCGGCGACGGCCGCGGCTCTTTGTGGATCGGCAGCCCTAGCGGCATCTTCACCACCCATGGCGCGGCGCCCGGGGAATCGCGCATCTACGGAACATTCCATGGTGTGGAGGCAGGTCAACTCGCTGGAGGCGTCCAGCCAGCCGGCGCTATCGCCGCGGGCGGCGACCTGTGGTTCCCAAGCACAGCCGGCGTGGTGCAGCTTGCCCCAGGGCGACTGGCGCCCAAGAAGGTGCCCCCGGTGCTCATCGAAGAAGTGATTGCCGACGGACGGGAGGTCTCGCCGCGGGCCGCACTCGCGCTGGGACCGGGTAACGGCGAACTGGAGATTCGCTACACCGCTGTCACGCTGAGCTCGCGCGACAGCATCCGATTCCGCTACCGCCTGGAGGGCCTCGATACCGATTGGGTTGAGGCCCTGCACACGCGCTTCGCGCATTACACCAACTTAGGTCCGGGTGCGTATACCTTCCGCGTCCAGGCGTACGATACCAGCGCTCCGGGCCGCAGCACGGAAGCCTCGCTGGCCATCCGCTGGAAGGGCCACTATTACCAGTCGTGGTGGTTCTTCGTGCTGCTGGGAGCGGCCGCGGCCGCCGGTGTCTGGCTGCTTTACCAGGGTCGCCGCCGGCAGGAGCGTTTGCGCGCGGCGGTGCTGGAAGAGCGCAACCGGCTGGCGCGCGAGATGCATGACACGCTGGTGCAGGGCTGTGTGGGAGCGTTCCTCATGCTGGACGCCGCCGAACTGATGCGTGAGCAGGAGCCTGAGAAATCGCACGACCTGGTGTCCAGCGCGCGCGACCAGGTCCAAACAACGATCAACGAAGCACGTCAGGCCATCTGGAACCTGCGGACGAAGTCCGCCGAAAATTTTGGCGCGCGGCTTACGGAACTCGCCCATAGCCTGAGCCGCGACAGCGCCATTGCCATTCGTCTGGACATGAAAGGCCAGCCTGGCCTATTGGCGGCCTCCACAGAAGATAACCTCCTGCTGGTGGCCCGGGAAGCGCTGCTCAACGCGTTGCGCCACGGGGCGGCCAGCCGTATCGATATGGAAGTCCGCTACGCGCGCGATTCCTTGGAAATGAAGATCACCGACAACGGCTGCGGCTTCACGCCCGGCGCGCCCAATCGCGACGGCGGCAAACATTACGGGTTGATCGGCATGCGGGAGCGCGCGGAGGAGTTGGGCGGACGGTTGACCATCGCCAGCGGCAACCGCAAAGGCACGGTCGTCGGCCTGAAAATTCCGCTCATCCCGAATGGGGGGAGCTCATGAAAAACGCGCGCGCCATCCGCATTCTGATCGTCGACGATCACCCGGTGGTGCGCTACGGACTGAGTGCGCTGTTCGAAGGTCAGCCGGACATGACGGTGGTGGCGTGCGCCGCGACCGGCACCGAAGGCGTGGAACTGTTCCGGACGCTGCGCGCCGACGTGATCGTCATGGACCTGCGCATGCCGGGAATGAGCGGTGTAGAGGCAATTCGCGGCATTCTGGGCGTGCAGCCAAAGGCCCGTATCATCGTCCTGACCACCTATCAGACCGACGAGGACATTCACCAGGCGATGGACGCGGGCGCGCACGGCTACCTGCTGAAGGCCGCGCCCGGCACACAACTGGTGGAGGCCGTGCGGCGCGTGCACGCCGGGTTCCGCTTCATCCCGCCCGACATCGAGCGAGCCATGGCTTCGCGCACTCCCAATGCGGACCTCACCCCGCGAGAGCGCGAAGTTCTCGGCCTGATTGTGAAGGGGCTCAGCAACAAGGGAATAGCGGCGGCGCTGGGCATTTCCGAAGGTACCGTCAAGTGGCACGTTAACATCATCCTCGAGCGCTTGGGCGTGGAGGACCGGACGCAGGCGGCGGTGGCCGCTTTGCAGCGCGGGCTGGCTGGACTGTAACGTTTGTTACCTGCTCCTCTGCGCCCGGCTCGATGATTTGTCTCGCAGGCCCCAACCTTCGATAGGTGTCGTCTGGCGGTGCTCCGGTTATCGTATCCGGGAAGACGTTCATCGCATGCGCTGCCCGTGTTGGCGGCGATAAGGAGGAATTTCCATGCCGGGTCGATTCTTCAGAGTCTTTTCGCTGTTTCTCGGCACTCTTGCGATTCTGCTCTGGCCGCTGGGCGCGGATGCGCAAGTGCTGTACGGCTCACTGACTGGCAATGTGACCGACGTGTCGGGCGCGGCCGTGCCGGGCGGCAAAGTGGAGGTAATTAACGTAGGCACGGGCGTCTCCAGACGGACTACCACCGATGACCGTGGCACATTTTTGATTCAGGACCTGCCGGCGGGCATTTACAAGGTGACTATCTCGGCTCCGGCTTTTGCGAGCACCGTGACTTCCGGTGTGCGCGTGGCGGAGAATACCATGCGCCGCCTGGATGTGCAGTTGCAGGTTGCCGCCCTGGGACAAAGCGTCACGGTCGCGGCCGGTTCGGAGACTCTGCAAACGGATCGCGCCGACGTCAACTTACAAGTTACCTCTTCGGAAATCGCCAACCTGCCCATCAGCAGCACGACACGAAGTTTCGAAAGCATTTTCAAGACTCTTCCGGGGTTCATTGCCAGCGGTTCCGGCAATGTATCGGCGTCCAACCCCACACAGTCGCTGGCATTCTATGTCAACGGCTCAACTCTCACTGGCAACCCGGTTAAACTCGATGGCGCCAGCGATATCTATCCATGGCAGCCCAATTCGGCGGCGTATATTCCACCGGCGGATGCCATCGAAGCGGTCAATATCGCCACGAATAGCATGGATGCGGAACAGGGCATGGCGGCCTCATCCTCCATCAATGCGATTATCAAATCCGGCACCAACCAGTTTCACGGCGCCGCCTGGGAGTACAACACCAACAGCGCGATAGCGGCGCGCAACTTCTTCTATGCCGGCGCGAAGAATGCGAAAAACATCCTGAACCAGTTCGGCCTGGATTTGGGTGGACCGATCAAGAAGGACAAGTTATTCTTCTTTGCGGATTGGGAACGCACAGAGCAGCGGCGATCTTATTCCAGTCTGCAAACGGTGGCGCCGGATGCGCTGCGGCAGGGTAACTTCATGGGCACGGGCACAACGATTTACGATCCTACCACGGGAACAGCGACCGGCACCGGGCGTACGCCGTTTCCGAACAACATGATCCCCGCGGCCGAAATCAGCCCGGCCGCCGCCAAGATGACTGCGCTGGTTCCGGAGCCAAACATGCCGGGCGGCATCACCAACGATTACTTCGCAGCCGCGGATTGGCAGTTCCGGCGCGATAACATCGATACCAAGATCAATTACAATCCCACCAACAAAGTTACTCTTTTCGGCCGCTACAGCATTGCGCCAAGCCATATCTTCGATCCCCAGGCACTGGGCCCGGCGGGCGGTCCCGGGGTGGATGGCGGCAACCCGGGTGATGGTCCGGGCCGAACCCAGAGCGTGTCCATCGGAGGCACCTACAGTATTACTCCCACGGTGTTAGTGGATGGCAATGCCGCTTTCAGCCGGCTCAACCTGGCGGTTGCATACCCGAATGCGGACCAGAACTACGGCCTCGATGTTCTCGGGATCCCTGGCACGAATGGGCCGAGCCGTTCCCAGGGAGGATATCCCAGCTTTGCCATCACCGGCTTTTCCTCTCTGGGCGATGCTACGGCATCGGTTCCGTTCCAGTTTCGCGATAACCTCTGGGTGGAATCGGCCAACGTCAGTTGGATCAAGGGATCGCACTCCTTCCGCTTCGGCGCCGAGTTCTTCCACTACTCAATCATCAATTCGGCGGCCAACAGCACGGTGGGCGTGCGCGGCGGCTTCGTGTTCAGCGGCGGCGCGAGTGCTCTGAACGGCGGGGCTGCGCCGAACCTGTACAATTCGTGGGCCGATTTTCTGCTGGGCATGCCCACCGCCATCGACAAGGATCATCAGTATATCGATCCCGCGGCAATGCTGGAGAGCTCTTACGGATTTTATGCCCAGGACCGCTGGCAGGTTAGCCGCAAACTGACGGTCACTTACGGATTGCGTTATGAAATCTACCCATACAGCCACGCCGAGCACGGCATCGACGGAATCCATTACGATCCGTCCACGAACATCGTGCACCTTTCCGGCGTCAACGTTTCGACGGGGAGCGGCAACCTCGCGCCGCGCCTGGGCATCGCTTACCGCCTGAATGCAAGAACCGTGGTGCGCGCCGGCTATGGCATCAACACCAATGCCGAAACGTTCCGCAACAATGTGCAGACCTATCCACAAGTGATCTCGCAGCAGTACAGCGGCGCGAATTCTTATTCGCCGGCGGGAAGCCTCGCGACCGGGATTCCAGCGTTCGTCGGTCCCGACCTCAGCTCGGGGCAGGTCGTCTTACCGCCCAACTACGGTTCCTGGACGTATCCTACTCCCTATCATCGCGGTTATGCCGAGACGTATAACTTCACTGTGCAGCACGATTTCGGCCGGGGGTACAACTTACAGGCGGGTTATGTCGGGACATCGGACATACGGCCCAGCGGCGGCGTGGACATCAATGCCGCGCCGCCGGGCACGGGCAAAAGCGGCCAGCCATTGTACATCCTATATGGCAACGCCTCTAAAATCAGCGCCATGGAACCCCTGGACGGGTCACGGTACAATTCGCTGCAGGTCAGCGCGACCCATAGCTTGGGGAATGCGACCTACGGCGCGTCGTACACGTTCGCGAAAGCCTTGGATGCGGCGGATAATGAAGAAGGCAGCGCGCTCACCTGGAACTGGGTGCCGATGCTGTATCGGAATTATGCGGTCGCCGGCTACGACCGGACGCATAACTTCCAACTCTACGGCACTTACCTCCTGCCTTTCGGGAAGGGAGAGCGGATGCTGACGCAGGGGATCGGGGCGGCGATAGCCGGCGGTTGGCAGGTGAACGCCATTCTGAGCCGCACCAGCGGACAACCATTCACTGTGACCGCCTCGGCGACGTCCCTGAACTCACCGGATAACACGCAGACCGCAAACCAGGTGGTGACCAACGTGGCCATTCTGGGCGGCCACGGCACGGGTCAGCCTTATTTCGATCCCAGCGCGTTTGCGGCGGTGACCACACCGACATTCGGGAACAGTGGCCGCGATATACTGCGCGGTCCGGGCGTCTTCAATCTGGATGCCAGTGTCTTCCGGAACTTCAACATCAGGGAGCATTTGAAACTGCAGTTCCGCGCGGAGTCATTCGGGGTGACGAATACACCGCAGTTCGCCAACCCGGGCTCGACGCTGGGGACGGCGACTTACGACACCATCTCGTCATCCACCGGCGAACGGCAGATCCGCTTCGCCTTGAAGGTCATGTTCTAGGTTCCCATGGCGTGCCGCCTGAAATTCTCAATCGCGGTTCGGGTCCTCTTGCCGGCAGCAGGTTTGCTGATAGCGTCGCGAGCCGCTCCGCCGGAGCCCATCGCGTTGGACTCGCCGCGCGACTTTCAGGTCTTTCAGCGGCAATCCAAAACGCGGGGAGATATAGTCGTGTCCGGCCGTGCGCTGGTAGAATGCGAGCGCGCGGAAGTACGCGTCACCGGCAGCTCTCCTTTCGGCACCCTCTCGGCGCGATGGGAGCAACTGACTCTCGATCGCCAATCCGGCGAGTTCCGCGGCCAACTGCGAATCGCGGCCGGCGGCTGGTACGGCGTCGAGTTGCGGCTACTGCGCAATAGCAAGACGATGGCGAACCTGGAGGTCCCGCACGTCGGGGTGGGCGAGGTCTTCGTGGTGGCGGGCCAATCCAACGCGACCAACTACGGCGAAGAGCGGCAGCAAACGCAGTCGGGGATGGTGGCGGCGTGGAGCGCGGACGGCTGGAGGCTGGCAAACGACCCCCAGCCGGGCGTACAGGATGGCAGCAAGAATGGCAGCTTTATCCCCGCGTTCGGGGATGCTTTGTATGAGAAATATCGCGTTCCGGTCGGGGTGGCCGCGGTGGGCCACGGCTCTACGAGTGTACGTCAGTGGCTGCCGCGGGGCGGCCATTTTCAAACGCCGCCCACCATGGGCAAGTTCGTCCACCAGGTGGGACCGGACGACTGGGAATGTGACGGAACCCTGTTTGACGGCATGATGAAGCCCATCCTTCAGTTCGGCCGCGGCGGATTTCGAGCCCTGCTCTGGCACCAGGGCGAGTCCGACGCCCACCAGAAACCGGAGTTCAATATTACGGCGGATGAGTATGCGCGGCTCCTGCGGCGGATCATTAGCGCCTCGCGCCAACAAGCCGGGTGGGACTTCCCCTGGTTCGTGGCCCAGGTGAGTTATCACAGCCCACGCGATCCATTCTGCGAGCCGATTCGCGAAGCCCAGAAATCGCTTTGGGATGGCGTCATCGCCCTCCCGGGGCCCGACACCGACCAACTCACCGGCGCCGATCGCCAGAACGGCGGTAAGGGTGTGCACTTCAGCAGCCTGGGGCTGCAGGCCCACGGACGTTTGTGGGCGGAGAAGGTCGAGGCGTACCTGGATACGGTGTTACATTGACGGTTCCCATGCGAGCGAGACGTTCTCTCTCCAGACGCGATTTTGTGAAAGCTTCCGGATTCCCGATTGCCCTGGCGCCGGTCTCCGTGGCAGGCGCGGTGCAGGATGCGCTAGCGAGCCTCCCCGGCGGCGGCATCGACGTCATGACCATGCAATATCCAGCCGCTTGGCCGGGCAGCGTCTGGCGCGAAGCCATGCCCTGCGGTAACGGCAGGTTCGGCGCCGCCGTTTATGGCTCAGTACAGCGGGAGCGGATTCTCTTCAATCACGAAGACCTGTGGGACTATGCCGAAGCTACACCGCAACCCGACGTCGGCTCCCTACTGCCTCAAGCGAGGCGTCTGCTTCAGGAGGGCAAGCGTTGGGAAGCCAACGATCTGTACATCGATAAGCTGCGCGATCTGGGCTATCGCGTCAAGCTGGGGGCGCTTTTGCCGCTCGCGGACCTGCTGGTCTCGACGCCATCGCGCAATCCCTTCCGCGACTACCGGCGGCAGCTCGATATGTCGAACGGGGAGGCGCTGGTCGCCTGGCGCGAAGGCGACATCGAGTTCGAGCGGCGGCTGTTTGTCTCGCGGACCGATGACGTAATCGTCTACCACGTACGCTCCTCCAGGCCGGGAGCTTTGATTGCCGCTTTCGAACTCGCGATTCACGATCTCACAGACGCCGCCGGGCGTCGCGGAGTGCGCGCCAAAGTGCCGCTGGAGCCTCATTCGTCCGCCGAAGACGGATTCCTGCTGTTTCAGGCCAAAACGCAAACCGGCGGCAATTTCGGTGCTGTGGCGCGGGTGACGGCGTTTAGCGGAAACGCAAGCGTCCGCGGTTCGCAAATCTCGCTCGATCGCGCCGATGGCGCCTTGCTCCTGATCAAGCTGTACGCCGAGGGGGACCCGCGGACCGTGGCACCACGCCTCAAAGAGGAGCTTTCGGCGCTCCCCACCGACTACGCACGGCTTCTGGCGCCGCATGCCGAAGCGCACAACGAACTGTTTGGGCGCGTCAGACTGAACCTCGCGGCCAGCGAGTGGGATCGCGCCCAATCGAACGAGCGCCTGCTGCTGGATGCTTATTCCGGAGAACCTTCGGCCGCCTTGGTCGAGAAGATGTGGGCGTTCGGCCGCTACTTATTTATATCCAGTTGCCGCCCCGGCGGGCAGCCGCCTTGCCTGTTAGGCCGCTGGTGCGGTGAGTATGAAGGCTTCTGGACCTATAACATGGCCAACATCAATATCCAGATGATCCATTGGCAGGTGTTGGCCGGAAATCTGGCGGAGCTGAATCTGGCGCTTTTCGACTACTACGAATCCATGCTGGATCAATTTCGCAAGAATGCGAAAAACATTTTTGGATGCCGCGGCATCATGGTACCGGCGCCCACCACCAAGGGTTTCGGGGCAGTGTTGGGAAGTACCGGCCACATACTGTTCTGGACCGGAGGCGCCGCTTGGATCTCGGCGCATTATTACGATCACTACCGCTTTACCGGGGACCGGGAGTTTCTGCGCGCGCGAGCTCTTCCCTTCATGCGCGAAGCGGCCCACTTTTACGAAGACTTCACGTTCAAGGATGCCACCGGACACTTGATGTTCGCGCCGTCGAATTCGCCGGAAAATGCGCCCGGTGGATACACGGACCGCCGCCGGCCGGACGGCCAGCAGGAAATTTCGATCAATGCGGCGATGGACATCGCATTGTGCCGGGAACTGCTTACCAACCTGGTGGAGGGCGCCACGCAGGCAGGGATGTATGCGGATGAAGTGCCGCGATGGAACGCGATGCTCTCCAGCCTCCCGCCCTACATGATTAACCGGGATGGCGCGCTCAAGGAATGGTCGCGGGCGGATTTGCCGGACCACTATGAGCACAGGCATCTCTCGCATCTGTACGCCGCGTTCCCCGGCCGCGAAGTCGGCCGCGATCATCCCTTGTACCCGGCGTTTCGCAAGGCGGTGGACTTGCGCCTCTCGCGCGGAATGAGTTTTCAATCCGGCTGGAGCCTGATGCACGCGGCGAACATCTTGGCGGAGTGGAAAGATGGAGAAGCCGCCTTCGAGGTTCTATCGCGGCTCAGCCGGACCTGCATCGGCAACAACCTATTCACTTACCACAATGACTGGCGAGGCATGGGACTGACGCTGGGCGGGGGAGGCATTCCACCGTTCCAGATTGACGCCAACATGGGTTGGACTGCCGCGATTCAGAACATGCTGCTATCGAGTGACATCGGCAAGGTGGCCGTGTTGCCGGCTCTCCCCAAACGATGGCCATCAGGAGCAATCAGCGGGTTGCGCTGTCGCGGCGGGATTGGAGCCTCGGTGCGCTGGGATATGGCCGAGGGTCTTGTCGAGTTGCAGCTTGTCGCCGACCGCGACCAGACGGTGGATATCATGTTTCCCGCGCGTATCCGCTCCGTGACCGGTCTGTCCGCGTCCGTCAAAGGAGACATGGTTCACGGCGTAAGGCTAAAGCAGAACGAGCGTCTGATCCTGAGAGCCACACTGGAGCGGTCGTAGCCTGTCTACTCTGTCCATCTGCCCTGCCGTGCCTTACACTAGCTTGGGCACGACGAAGGGATCGCGATAGCGTGTCATGAACATTGCATTGGCTTCGGCATCCCCTTTGCAGGAATACGTCTCCGGATCAAAATGGAGGGAGCGGTCCAGCCGGTACGAGATATTCGCCAGGTGTACCAGAACGGCTGAAATCACGCCATCCCCGATTTCCGCGTTGAGACTCTCGCGTTTTCGGCTGCGCACGGCATCCACGAAATTCGCGAAGTGATCGCCCGCTTGGCGCGCGGACGGCCCTGGCTCCTGCTCACGGCCCATCCAGGTGCGGTAGCGATCGTAGCCGTCGATCGCAAGGTAACCCTTCGATCCATAAAAAATATCGCCCACGGTCGAGTCCTTCACCGTCTGGTCGGCATACCCTGTGAACTCGTGGATGTCCGCTTCGTGGTTGCTGTACCAGTTGCGCAGTTCGTAAACCAGGATCTTCTTCTTGCCGCCTTCCTGAAACTCAAACGCGCAGGTCAGATAGTTCGGTGTCTCCTGATCGTCGTCGAACAGAAAATGCCCTCCGGTTGCAGAAACCTTCGTCGGATATTTCACTCCGAGGCCCCACCGTGCGATGTCGATTTCATGCACCCCCTGATTCCCGATATCCCCGGTGCCGTAATCCCAGAACCAATGCCAGTTGTAATGAAATCGGTTCTTCGTGAAAGCGTGTTTCGGCGCTGGGCCTAGCCACAAGTCGTAGTGGACTCCCGGGGGAACCGGCTCCACGGGCGCGCGGCCAATACCATCGCGATGCTTGTAGGATAGCGCCCGAGCCATGTAGATATCGCCCAACAGTCCTTCGCTCATCTTGTTCACTGCCTCTTGCAGCGCAGGCGAGGAGCGGCTTTGGCTGCCTTGTTGGACCATCCTGCCATAGCGGCGCGCGGCGGCGACCATCTGACGAGTCTCGAACATGTTATGACATGCCGGCTTTTCGACATATACGTCCTTGCCGGCCTGACAGGCCCAAATCGTTTGCAGCGCGTGGTGATGGTCGGGAGTCGCAATGGAAACGGCATCGATCGACTTGTCCTCGATGAGTTTGCGAAAGTCCGTGTAAAGCGCCGGTTTCCCCCCGCCTGCGGCCACGCTTTGCGCCGCCCCGTTCAGTACCGATTCGTCTACGTCGCACAGCGCGGCGATCTCCACATTCGGCAGCGCCGAATAGCCCCTGAGATGTACCTTGCCTCGAGCGTGCAGTCCCACGCACGCAACCCTGACCCTATCGCTCGGAGCACTCCGGGCAGTTCTCAAAACGAATGGTGCTCCCGCCGCCACGAAGAAATACCGCCTGTTCATATGAACCCAAGTCCCCCATCTCAAAAGTGCAGCTTCAGCGCGAATTGAAGAATGCGCGGATCTCCCGCGGTGGTGACCTTCCCGAAAGTCGCAGAGCTCAAAGTCACGTTTGGTGATCCGAGGTTGGTGTGGTTGATCGCGTTGAATGCTTCCGCCCGCGCTTCCAGCCGGCAGCTTTCCCGAATCGGAAAGATCCGGCTCAGCGCGACATCGAAATTAAGCGAGCCGGGGCCCCGCACTGTGTCCCGGCCCACGTTGCCGAAAGTGCCGAGGGCGTTCTGCGTAAAGGCAGCGGGATTAACCCAAAGGCTCGCAGTTTGTACCTCCGGATAAACATTCTGGAGCACCTGGTTGGGCCGATCCTTGTTCTCCCCGGTCAATGAATTGTCTTTGCCGCTCACCACTGTGAGTGCAGGTCCGCTGGAGGCGCGCAGCAGCGGAGCCAACTGCCAGTTTCCCAGCACGCGGGCGGCAATTCCGTTCCCGCGCACGGGGCTGAGGGCAACCACGGAGGCGTTGAAGATCTGCCGGATATCGAAATTGCAGTCGCCTCGATCAGCTCTCCGGTTGTTCTGGTCTTGATAATAGATACTGCTAAGGTCCCCGTAAAAATCACCATCGCTGATGCAGTGCGACCACGTGTAGTTCGCCAGCACAGTAAATCCCTGACTGAAGCGGTGCTGGCCGGAAACCAGCAACGCATTGTAGGTGGCGTTGCCGCCATCGTCCGCAATTTCTGCCCGGTTGTAATATTGGCCCTGTTCCGGGCTCTCCAGATACAACAAAAGGCGGGAGGCGGTGTTACTGGTCGTGGAACATGCCGAACTTCCGCAGTTTCCCGGAATGTAAACCGCGGGATTCAAATCGCGGCCCAGCCAAAGGTGCGTTGTCTTATTACCCAAATAGGAGACGGATGCCAGCCAGTTCCCGGAGAACTGCCGTTGATAGGTGAGATTCCACTGTGTGAGGTTGGTGCTCTTCATCTGCAGCGGGAGAAAATAGTATTGCGCGTTGACCGGAAACGCGACGTCCGAAGGCGGCGGATTCTGTCCGGGAAACGGATTGCCACCGGGATAGCCCAGCCAGGGATTCGAAAAGCCGCCCGGAACGGAGGTCAGATCGATTTCATCGACGTATGGCGGATTGGACTGCAAGCGCTGCGCAAAATACAGCATCGGTGTGTCCGAAAGGATGCCTGCTCCCGCGCGAATGGTTTCGCGACCGTCGCCGTGAGGACTCCAGGCAATCCCCACACGAGGCTCAAAGTTGGTCCAGCGGTTGCCCGTGAATGCTTTCGGAATGCCTTTATCGCCATAGAAGAACAACCCCGCAGGCGCATTCGTAAACACCTGGCTGGGAATGCCAGCGGCAAATGCCGCCGGATTGAAGGAATTCCCGCGTCCAAAGTAGTCGTACGGAAATAACAGCGGTTCCCAGCGGAGGCCGACATTGGTCGTGAACTGCGCGTTCGCGTGAAAGGTGTCCTGCGCGTAAAGGGCCGGTATTGTTTCGCGCATCGCTGACGCCTGCGGCCGGCTCTGGCTGAAGCGACTTACCAGCCCGAGCATAAAATCCGCCATCGCGTCATTGGTGTATTCGCCGTTGAACAGGAACTGGCCGTTTTCAAAGTAACCCGCGATCGAATTCATCTGCGTCCGAATCAACTCAGCGCCGAACGCCAGTTGATGCTTACCGCGCACCATGTCTACGTCGTCCGCGAACTGGAAGGTATTGGTATTGAAGACGCCGTTGGTGCAACTTCCGCATGTGGCGCTGAACAGACTCGCGCCGGATGAGGTGGTGGTTACACCGTTACCCACTCCGATGTTCAGGAAGTTGGGGACTTCGACATACATATTGATCCCCAGGTCTTTGGGGCTGATGTCCTGGCCCGAGGGGCCGCGATCGTCCCGCCGGCGGTTGAAGGTCGCATGGAAGGAATTGACAGTCGAAGGGTTGAACGTATACGTATCGCCCAATGTTATGGTCTGTGACCGCTGAAGAAGCCCGGGATTGGTGGTTACCAAAATATTCTGCGGATCCCAGTCTGGCGGCTGCGCATAGTCCACGATGAAATACCGGGCGAATAGCGAATGCTTTTCACTGCGGTAATAATCCACCCGCCCGATCACCTGATCTTCGCCGTTATTGTTGAGGATGCCATACACCACGCGGCCGCAAGGATCGGACGTGGACGGGAGGTAATTGACGAATTTGAGTGCGGCGGCATTCAAGCGGTTGACTGGAATCTGGGCGTTCGGAAAGGGCTGCCCGGAGAGAGGGTCGAGGAGGGTCCTTGCTTTGCCGTTGGATTGGCAAGCCGCCGATTCCATCGCGCTGAAATCTCCGCTGAGAGTCGCCGCCGTGGGCACAAAGCTGGTAGTCCCATTCGGCGTTGCACGGACTCTCGTACCCTGATAGCCCATGAAAAAAAAGAGCTTGTCGCGGACGATCCGTCCTCCCAGTGTGCCGCCGAACTGGTTGCGTTTCAGAAAATCGTGGATCGGCGCGAAGAAGTTGCGCGCGTTCAAGTCGCCGTTCCTCAAGTAGTCGAAAAGGTCGCCGTGAAACTGGTTGGAGCCGGACTTGGTAACAATGTTCACCGCCGCGCCGGGATGCAGACCGTTGCGTGCCGAAAGGCTGCTCGTCTCCACGCTGAACTCTTGCAGAGCGTCTGGGAACGGGAATGGAAGGTTCACGTTCGAAAACGGATCGTTGTTGTCACCGCCGTCGAGCAGATAGTTTGAACTGTTGGCCTGTCCACCGGCCACCGAAATCGTGGTCGAGCTGTACATGTTCTTGGTGGTCTGGATGTCACCAACCGGAGCGGTGACCGCTGCTCCGGATATCAGGATGAGCTGAGTCGCTTGCCTGCCGTTGAGCGGCAACTCCGTGATTCGGCGGCTGTCGATGACTTGGGCGACGGAAGTTGCCTTCGTCTCGACCATGCCGGCACCGGCCTTCACCTCGACACTGTCGGAGACGGCGCCCACCTGAAGGGTGACATTGACCTGAATGTCATTTCCGACCTGCAGAACGATGCCGGACTGAACGTAGCTCCGGAATCCGTTCGCCGTCACTTCAATCTTGTAGGCTCCTACCGACAAATTTGAGAGCGTGTACTGGCCGACTCCGTCCGTAGTCGTATGCTGAACGCGGCCGGTATCGATTTGGGTAGCTCGAACCTGAGCGCCGGCAATGACTGCTCCCGTTCCGTCCTCCACGCGGCCGCCAATGGCGGCAACCCCCACGGCCTGTGCATGAGAGAGTCGGGGGAACGTCAGCACCAGCATCGTCAAACCTGCCAAAAGAGCTTTGCGTCCTTTCACTCTGAGCTGCCTCATAAGGCAAACCTCCCTCCCCTAACTATTTCGGCTGTGCCGAGTATGACGAACCTACCGATTGTCGATACTTCCAATCCGGTCCCAAGGCCATCAGAAGGTACCGCGCACTGCTCGTTCCGACGTTGCGCCACCCGTGCTCTTCATCGGACGCGATGAAGGCTACCGATCCGGGCCCCAACCGCGCACTTTTTCCCGCAATCGTAACTTCGAGGAGTCCCTCGCGGACGACAATCAGCTCTTCGTGAACGTGGTGGTGAGGCGCATGCGGAGCCAGACCCGGACCTAGTTCCGTCTCGTGCAACTCGACCGCGAAGCCCGTACGTAGTTCCCCGTTCAGTATGGGCCGGAAGTGATTTGGACCGGCACCTTCGACGGGGAGGCTGTCGTAGGGGTGAAACTGTGACGCGAGAGTCGGACCCTCGGCTCTGGCCGGCACCGCCGCCAAGGCGGACAGCAGAATCCCAAAGTGCCGCCGGGGTATGGTTGATGTAGCCCGTTTCAATTCGGGAGGTTTTGAAAGCTTTTTTTTCAGTCTGAACATAGGTTGTCTTCCCGCTCAACGGGATTCGCTTCCGCCCTCGCGTCTAGCCGTTACCGGGCGCGCATCGGCCCGCCGGAAAGCTCGGCTGTACGACCTGATCTTGGGGTCCAGTATAGGGTTCCCCGGCCCTCCATCGACCAGTTAAAGCTTGGGTTTGAAACCGTGTTTAACCTCGATTACAGCTATTAAGCCTTTTGTTTTGTGCTGATGCGGATGTAGTGCAAAACACGTTCCCATCCCAGGCTGGACACAACGCCAGATGGTCTCTCCGCGGAAGCCTTTGCTGCGGTCTGGCGCCCCCTGCAACAACGCTATTTCGCTTACGCCAATTGGTACGACTGGCCGGGAGGCACTGCAGAAGCTGAACCGTAAGGCGAACGAGGGCCAGTCGAGTTTTGGCACGGAGAAGGTGAACTGATGGGGTTTTGTCACGGTTTTGCCACGCTCGGAGCCATTTTCAGCCGATTTGGGCGGCCGTGCGGTATCAGAATTTCCGGAAGTGGTTTAAAATCAAAGAAGCCAAAAATGTCGGGGCGTAGCGCAGCCTGGTAGCGCACCTGCCTTGGGCGTATTCGTCAGAAATTCAAATGACGGCCCACCCAAGTTTCTGATTCCACTCGGCTTCTCTGACCAACAGCATACACCCGAATCGACTTGGCATGTGATCTATTTTGACGGTGAGCGGTCGTGCAGGGCGTTCTTCATGGACGCTGATTCGTTTCTGAGGGAAACTGCGGGGCGCTGATCCCGAATCTAGTGAATCGCTCATGGCTCGGGATGTGGCGGTGGAGTGGTCAACGCCTCAGAGCAACATTTACACCGCATTTGGTCGGTCCGCAGGGATCATTGGAAATCTCGCCGTCGTTTGCATGGGAGTCGCCGAGGAACTGCGATGGTGATGCGACTTTCCCATGCAACGAAGGGGCTGTAAGGCATTCAGGAGAGATAGGACCCGTTCGCCAGATACTGTGTGCCGCCGCTGCCAGAACACCCCACCCGGCACACAGGAACCCGCAGAACGAATCCGCAGCCGCCCGGTGGACCTCTGGCATCCGAAATACCGCTCACGTTGCTAGAATCGGGCTTCCATGCCCGGAACCCTACTGAACTGGAAGCGAGTTGATGAGCGTGATCGTGAGGTCATCGAGCAAGACCCATCGAAGCACTTTTTTTGGTGGGATGAACTGGCCGAGGAAGCCGCTCTTACGGCTACTGGAAGAATCGTGTTTCGCAGGTGGTCCGTTTACAACACGAAGAGGATTCCATATGGCTCTCGGGTTTTTCTGATTGCTCAAGGCGGTGTTTCGGACGGCATGATAGCGTCTGGATTCGCTTCACAGCCGCCGCACGGAAAGCCACCGCTCCGAGAGGATTCCGTGGTCTATTTGGATTCCAATTGGAAGACGGGCGAACCATCGAACTACCTGATGGTTGAGTTCGATGCCATTCTGGACGTGCGCTCTCAGCCGGAAAATGCTCTGGCTACCGACCTACTGACGCAGGGCGAACTAGCCATGATGCACTGGAACACGGAGCGCCCCGGAATCGAGATCAAGCCGAAGCCGGAATACAATTCGACGGTCAACCTGCTCCCAAAGGTCGAATCTCTTTGGCAAGAAAACCTACAGCGTGTGAAATTCCCGCTGCTCTCGGATGACGACACTGAACTCGAAACGATGGAAGTTTTCGGGTATGAAGGGCGGGTCAGACTCCGACTTCATAAAATTCGAGAGCGTGATGCAAGAGCGGCCAAGAACAAAAAGGCGGAGGCGCTAAACAAGCACGGAAAACTGGTTTGTGAGGTCTGCCAGTTCGAGTTCGCAGCCCGGTACGGCGATCATGGTTCAGGCTTCATAGAGTGCCACCATCGTGAGCCACTGTCCAAGATCACGGACGATGGCCGGAAGGTCACGCTGAACGATCTCGCACTCGTGTGTGCCAACTGCCATCGTATGCTTCACCGGAAGAATTGGCCTTCGGTGGAAGAACTCCGCAGCCGACTGTGCTTTGATGCGATGAATTGATGGTGCCAGGAACGCCGCCCCGACGTGCCCTGCAATCGCACGCACAGGCCGCAGGACGCATCGCCAACGCCGGGGAGAACGGGCTGTTCCCCGATCCGAAGCGGCGGTTACGGCCCATTATCGAGGAGGTTTTGTCACTTATCCACTGACGGGCGCTACGCTGATAGTCGATGGATGCCGTCAGCCTGACCCGTTCCGATCTCGTTTCGCCGGGGGCCAGCGGCTCCAATATCTCACAGTTGGCTACAACAGTCTCGAAGGTCTGGTATCAATCGTCGCCGGGTTGATCGCCGGGTCCGTCTCGCTCGTAGGTTTCGGGCTGGACAGCATCATCGAAGTGACTTCCGGGACAGCGTTGTTGTGGCGACTCCATCACGACCTGAATCCATCTCGACGTGAGCAAGTCGAGCGCATGACGTTGCGAATCGTGGGCGGCTGCTTCATTGCGCTGGCGTTCTACATCGCCTACGAATCCGGCTCCAGTCTGATCGGCCATGAAATCCCGGAGCGGAGCTTCCCCGGAAACATCGTCGCCGCCGTCTCCGTGGTGGTAATGCCGATACTGGCGAGAGCGAAACGCCGGGTCGCTGCCGGAATCGGGAGTGGAGCCATGCAAGCCGATTCCCGGCAGGCGGATTTCTGCACGTTCCTGTCGGCGATCCTCCTGGGAGGGTTGCTGCTGAATGCACTGATCGGCTGGTGGTGGGCCGATCCTGTGGCGGGGCTGGTGATGGTCCCGATCATTGCGAAGGAAGGTGTTGATGGGGTTCGAGGCAAAACTTGTTGCGACGGATGCGGCTGTCATTGAGCAGAACACCATCCCCGGCGCTCGGGATGGTTCAGGATCGTCCAACAGCGCCGCCTGGACTGGCTGGTCTATTCCCGACGTTTGGCAAGAGCGGCCCGGAACGCAACACGGCCTTGCGGGTGTAGACTCCCGAAATGAACTGCGCTGAATTTCAGTCGCTCGTTGCCGAATTTCGAGAGAGCTATCTCGGTAGGCTGGAAGCCGTTTTGAGGCCCATTATCGAAACTCATGGGTGTTCGGGAATCGACCAGTCTGGTTTGGTCCCAATTCCGATTTTCGATACGCCACTCACGCCGGAAGAAACGCACGAGCTTGCCTACGTGCTCTCGGACTACAGCAGACTGGTGAACGACAGGCTTGGCGTGTGCAGCTTCTTTGCGCCGTCTGGAAGCGTGATTGAGATTTCGCAAACGCTCGATTCCGAAAACGTCATGCTCCAGATCCATACGGACGGGGAGCTTTCCGAAGATGACCAGAGAGCCGCCGAAACGTTCATATCTGGAGACCTTCATCGTGAATTGGGCAAGGCGGGATTACGCTGCAAATGCGTCGAGAGTGGCACGGAAAGGCTCCTCTCTACCAGCGTGTCGTATTCCGAGGACCACCCATTCCGGCCAAGGGCCAAAAAACGTGGAGCGCAAAAACGTGTAACGCAAAAGAAGCCTCATAGCGCAGCAAGCGAAACCAGAGGACATCGCTGACCACGGCGAACACAACGGCCTGGACGGATTGGAGACGACGGCGACGGCCATAATGCGTTGTCGTAGCGCCGCTATACCGTTTCCAACGGCCATAGATGATTTGCGATCTCGATGCTCCGCTCGAACATCGGGACGGCCATCGCCGCATTCAAGGCGAAATTGAACTCTTTCGGGTGGGCGAACGAATTCCGCAACTTCACCATGCCCCTGAGCATTTCGGGAGCCGGATGCGAAGTCTCCGCTGTCCGCAAGTGTCTTCACCTTTCGGATTTTGATTTGAGCACAGCCGATGTAGTTGAAATCGGGTCTGCCGTCTCGCATGTTCCCGCAGATGAGATCCAAGTCGCCGGGTTTGGAATGCGGCCAGGATCTCGACACATCCTTTGTCATAATCTCCGTCACAATCCAGCAATTCGGGTATTCGATGTCCAGGAAGGCGAGAAGCCGCTGGAGCAGCACAGGGGTTGCAAGTACCTGCTCGATGATCTCGGATTCCCCTAGTTTGGCGAGGTATTCCTCATTGGGACCTTCGGCGTCCGCACCGAATGAAAACGTAATGCGCTCGGGCAACTTCTCACCCGGAGGGATGTGAACGGAATCATAGATGGTGATGCGTTCGGCGTGGATCGTCTTGGGTTCGTCAGGCATGATGTTTCACGGAAACAGGCGGGCCTGTTCAAAATCTCGACCGATGAAGATGGACCCTACAATCCTCGTCACCCGATTCGCTCAAATGTCCGTCTCAGTTCCGGCGATACCGAGTCTACGGTGATGGATTCGTAACCGCCGCCGATTTGCCTTCCGAGTTCAACCCAACCCTTGCTCTCGAAGATTTCCAGTACGTGATCCACGATTCGGCGGGGCTGTCCCAAAGCGATGGCGAGTTCTGCATTCTCCATCTGTTCTGCCCGTACCAACCGCCGTCCCACTTCCGCCACGAGCTTCTGGAACTCCGGGATTGCTGTCTTTGCGAACTGATCGAAGCCATACGGCGTGACCGTCATGCTGTAAGGGTGTTGTGGACCGCCAGTCGGGTGGAGCCTTACGTACTTCCGTCCTTCCAGGATCTGTTGCGTTTCGACGAACTGGTGCTCAGAAATCCCCCGCTCGTACAAATCGGCCACAACAGGTTCGATATCGTCGATGAGCGCAAAGCCCGTCTCCACCGTTTTCCGGCAGAGGGCGTCAAAGATCACGGTGTCAACCGGAGCCAACCCGCCGATTTCAATGCCGTGGTCCCGGATGTATCGTGGCGGCGGTCCAACCGGGGGCTTATCGAGTTGTCCAAAGACCGCATTCACAACCCGCTCGAACTGCGGTTCGTAGTTCTCCAGATCCGGGATGTCTACCCATACCGTTGATCGCACGCACTCCGGGACTTCGCAACTCTCAAGGCGAACGGGGATCAGCTTCGTCTTGTCCAGAATCTTCTTCACCATTGCAGTGTTGAGTTCTTCCAGAACCCATTTGCTGCCGACGCTGTGGTTCGACAAGACCACGATCACGGCGTCAGATCCCTTCAATCCTTCGTTCCAGATTTTTTCAACAAGGCTGTCGCCGGGGAGCATTTCCCAAACGTCCAACCACGCTGCGATTCCATTGTTGCGAAGCCGTTCGGCAAACTTCAATACGAATCGTTGCTTGTCACCACCGGAGTGGCTGATGAAGACCTTTGGGGAGCTTGACATAGCGGAGCCTTAAAAACATATTTTACTGCTTTTGTTTGGTTGCACGTACAATGGAATGGAAAGGCAAGGCAAGCCGACCCGCAACGAACCGTTTCCGTTCGGATAGGGAGGCCAAGACATCCGCTCCCGAAACCATACGGTTCTAGCGAGAATGATTCGTGGAGAGTTGACGTGGCGATCAGGCCGGAAGAGGAATTGGCGGCGCAATTGTTCGACAGGTGGCTTTCGGGCCTCGGTTTGACTGTGAAATGGCGGTCTGTCAGCCCGGATCCCCCGGACTTGGCATTCACCGTCGCAGTCCAGGATCGTGAACCTGAGGAGTGGGCTGTCGAAGTGACGGGCCTGTTTCAGTACGTGGACTGGAACGGCAAGGAAGGCAACATCCGCAACGTACAGGCCCCTCTTGAGCGCCTTGCCGAACGCCTCAATAAAAGCACCGAACACCAGCAAGCAGTAACGGGCTATCTGATCTCAGGTTCGGGACCATTCGATGTCGCTCTCAAGACCATCGAAGATCGTGCGATGGACTATATCAGAAGCGGACGAACGGAAACCCTCGTCAAATAGCTTATGAAGATCGGCCCGAAGTAGAAGGCCATTCGAGACCTCGTGCCGCATCACCATCGAGTACGGCTTGATGTGCGCCGCTTCGAGCACAGGAAGCGTTCTCTCCCCGGTAATCGCACACTTCTTGGAGTATGCCTCTTTGACGAGTACCCTGAAAAGCCCTTGGCCGAGCCGAGGGAGGATGATCTGCGGTTTGCCGAACCCGTTCGATTCGATGGCGGCAACAGTGGCGGAGCCTTCCTCCAGCAACGTAGTGGGACGTTGCTTCAGGCGTTCGCTTACGGCGTCCCACAGCCGTCTTCCTGCTGCTTCCTCGCAGTCAAAAGTTTTGCCGACTTGGTTGCTAACGCTGAATTCAGTAGGGCGTGAAATCCATTCCGACTTCTTCCAAAAGAACGGCTCGGCAAGCATGATGCAGCCAACATTCGGGTTGTCGGTCGGTTGCATCGTTAGGTTCCGAATCCGTGCGATCCGAGATCGAAACTCGGAAAGAGATGATACGCCGTTCGCCTCGCCGAATATCTCCCATGCCATGTTGATCGGCATCTGGAGAAAGCGGGTAAAGAACCCACCGCCAGCGATTGCATCGTTGGGGGCTTTCAATTTGAATAGCAGAAGTTCTCCGGGATCGAGAGCCTTGAACGATGCGTCAGGCGACGGACGCCAAAAGTTGACCTCATCCACTGCGGTCTTCGAGGAGTGGAGCGTGAACCAGTCGTTGTCTGTGACAGCGACGAACAAGCGCATGGGGCTAGACGACCGTCGTTACTGAGGCTTAGATGTTGGCGGCTGTTTCAGAACTCGTTTGATGATTTCCATCTCGTGCTCTTTCCCATCCTCGTCAATTACGTACAGCTTGCGCTTCTCGACCGCATACTTCACCGGGCCATTGACGGTCAGATTCGCAGGTTTAGACCACTTCCAGCGCAGACGTTCTTGGGCGACGTAGGCATACGTTTCGCCTTCAATGATGAACGTCTCGTATACCCGATACACGGCAGTTTGAGACGTGTTAGTCGTGCCCTGATACGTGCCGTAGTTCCCATTCGCTTGCGCTGTTCCAGTCGTGTTGGAGTTGCCAATCCGTCCAGATCAGAATGAGCTTGCGCCTGTATCCAGTGATGGGCTTGAGTCTCGGGAGCTTCGCATCCAGTATGCGCCCAAGAGCATATTCCAGAGTCCGCACAACGTCAGCGATCATTGCCTTCCCATCCGGTGCCATTGCGGACCCGATTGCTCCCCCGATGTATTGAATTCTGAATGAGAATGCGGATCGCTGATGACCGGAGTCGGAACCACCAGCACCGTTGAGAGTAAGCCTGTCGCTCAACCCGGCCAATTGGCGAATGAGCGATCAAAGCCGTGGTAAGTGCCCCGGCAATTGGAAAGACACCTATGAAATACAAATTCGGAATTAACGTCACACAAAGCCAAAGCAAAGACGGCTACGCCGTAATTGTGGGCAAAACCGAAGAAGAAGCAAGGGAAATAGCCGAACTCGAAGATGTCGATTGGGATTTTGACCCCTACGATGACTCAGTTTTGGAAATCACGGCGGTAACACAAATCGGACCCTCCGACGAAGAAGACGACGAGGACGACGAAGACTGACACAAGGAATTGTGTGAACGAGAGAAGACCGTGGGCAAAACGAAAAGCGACGTGGCACAAATGGTTCGTCGCCAACCCGCAACAGGCGCAAGCGTGCCTGGCTGAGAACATTTGCTCAGGTCTTCCGATTTTGAATTCTGCGGAGTGCTGACGACCGGGAGTCCGGGATCGCCAGCGCCGCCGACATCAACATGAACCGTCGTCCTGGGAACGGGCTACGTGAACGAGACCGCCGAGCCGGATCGGGATCAATCCCCGTCAATTTGTTCGGCCCTCCAGAAATACCAAAACAGGAGATTCCACAATGATGGAAGACAGAATAGAAGAGTATAGACGACATCCCGGCGAGGGTGACGATCCCGAACGCAAATCGGACGAGTGCGTCGATGCGAAACCAATGATTACCAGACGGCAGTACATAGCACGCCTTCGGCAGGGCTTACGAACCCGACGTGCAGAGCAAGGCATCGAACGAGAACCGCAATTCACAGACGACTACCTCGATGACATGATGATCCGTTGCAACACACAGCCATTCGATGAGGATGATGACGATGCTCCCGTCGTTCGCCCGAGGTCGTCTGGAGTTCGACCGCCGCTGCGAACCTGAAAAAGCTGTGGCGGTCAAATTGCCGTCGAATCTCCTCGCCACCATCAAAGGTTCGTGCTTGCCAGCAGCGAATGGCGTTCATGGACCTTACTCAAATCACCCGTAGCCAGGTGCTCGTAGAAGAGAGTGGTTTCGAGGCTTGAATGCCCCAACTGACGGCGCAGGAGAGCGACACTCCCACCTGAACGAAGGTAGTGCGTAGCCCATTGGTGCCGCAGCAGGTGAAATCGCACGCCCGGAGCGCCGACTCTCGACCCGATCAGCTTCAATTGGCGGTGGGCATTGCGGTACGTTTGCGGCATTCCATCTCGTGTGCTGAAAACGAATTCGCTCATCGGGTGCGGTTCCGTCTTCATGTACAGGAACAGCGTGCGCCGAAGTGCGAGGCTGATGGGCACAATGCGTTGTTTCCCGCCTTTTGCTTTCTGGACGGTCACGAGCAGGTTGTCGAGATCCACATCCTGCTTTCGGATGTGGGCGACTTCATCCACCCGCATCCCGGTGTCCAGGATTACGAGAGCCATCGTGTGAACCCGGCGCTCAATGCGTTTCTTCGGCTTGTACCGGATCAATCCCGTTACCTGTGAATCTGAAAGCAGCGTCGGAATCTTCTCGGGCGCTTTGATCTTCGGAATCTTAACGCTCTCGGATATGTGTCCCTCGTCCTTCATCCACTTCAGGAAGGCGTTGACGCACCGGGCGTAGTCGTTGATCGAAGTGGGCGACAGCTTGCCAGCTTCGGACATCTCCATCACGGCCTTCCGAACGGCGCTACGAAGGCCGCTCTGATCTGAAACGGTTGAGAGATACGGCTCGAACGCCTTGAACGAATTTTTGTACCACTCCAGCGTCTTCGGCGAGACGTTCTGCAAATAGCGGCGCTCCGAAATAAAGCTGGCCGTTAATGCTACGATTGATGGTGATGCGGTTTGCGATTCCATTTGCCTTGGCATGTGCGCCTTTCGTCCTTTCTGTATTCGCACTGAGTCGCCAAGTAATTGAATCAGAACCTCTTATTGTCGGGGCGTAGCGCAGCCTGGTAGCGCACCTGCCTTGGGCGCAGGGGGTCGGGCGTTCAAATCGCCCCGCCCCGACCAAGCCTCCTGCTGATCCCAAAAGAGTTGTTCAATTGGTGCCGCATCGCTTTCGCTATTCGTTTGCCTCTACTGTGCCAAAACTGTGCCAAAACCCGGCTCGGATTGCCCTTTGACTGTGCCAAAACCCTGGCCGGTTTCATTGGCCTGGCGGTTCAATTTCGCCAGCGCCTCTCGCTTCATCTGCAGCTTCATCTGCGAGTACTACTTGAATACCTTCGCATCGCCTTGCCGGAGCAACGGGTCTGTGAAGAGCCGCCAAATAACCAATAAGAGGTCTGAAGCTATATAGACCTTATCATCTGACAAGAGCCGGCAAGCTCGATGGCCCGCGAGGAGAACCCAGCCCCAATCAACCGGGAACTGAATTTACGTAGGGTGTCACCGCAGAAAATCAGAGCGTAACCTCTAAAAACTCGCGGCCGCGCCAACCCGTTTCATCGCAAGCCCATCGCAAACCGGCTGAACAGGCCGCGCCCGGTGCGACCGGCGTGCCTCAATTCCCAGTTTCCGCATCTTGTAGACCAACGTGGTGCGCGGCAGGCCCAACCGCGATGCGGCGCCATGCATTCCGCCGATTAGCCCGTCGGTTTGCTTCAATACGTCCAGAATGTGCTCGCGCTCCGCATCGGCAAGCGTGCGGGAGCCCGACACGGACGACTGCTTCGTCATTTGCTTCAGATCAGTCAGGGGGAGACGCAGCACCGATTCCGGTGAAAATACCACGGCCCGTTCGATGAAGTTCTGCAGTTCTCGAATATTGCCGGGCCAGTCGTGCGCTTTGAGCACATCCATCGCTTCATCCGGAATCAGATCAATCGACCTATTGAGACGGGCGGAGAGCTTCCTTACGAAGTAGTCCACCAGCAACGGGATGTCCTGAACCCGCTCCCGCAAGGGAGGAAGGTTGATCGGAATGACGTTCAAGCGGTAGTACAGGTCTAGTCGGAACTGCTTGTTCGCCACCAGCTTCGAAAGGTCCTGGTTAGTCGCTGCCACCACCCGCACATTGACCCTTATCGTCTGGCTGCTGCCCAAACGTTCGAACTCCTGTTCCTGAAGAGCGCGCAGCAATTTGGGTTGTAACTCTAGCGGCAGATCACCGATCTCGTCGAGAAAAAGCGTGCCCCGATCTGCCATCTGGAATCGTCCCTTGGTCTGCGCACAGGCTCCCGTGAAGGCGCCTCGCTCGTGGCCGAAAAGTTCGCTCTCCAGTAAGGGGCCAGGGATCGCGGCGCAGTTCAACTTCACAAAGGGGCCCTGCCTGCGCGAACTCTGGTTGTGAATCGCGTTGGCGATGACCTCCTTGCCGGTCCCGGTCTCGCCCTGAATCAGCGTCACAGAATCGCTCTTTGCGATCATGCGGACCAGAGCTAGGACTTGTTGAAATGCAGGACTGACGCCAATAATCCCCTGGTCGATGCAGGCTTCTAAATTGTTATACATAGAATCATTCCTTTCTCTTGCCTCCCACGCTGCCTTTCCGGCCGGGGGGAAGCGTTAAACCCGGCCCATTACTGACTGCGCTGTCTGCCGATCCACTCGCGGACGTATGGATCGCAATTCACCAGTGTGATGCCGGCCGCTTCGCACCCGGCAAGAAAAGCGATGCCATCCTGACCAGTCAAAGTCATATCCTTAAGGTCAAGAACGATTCGGCGATCGGTTCCTTCTGCGGCAATGAGCTCTTCCAACTCGGGAACGTGCTCCCTGTCGATCCGGCCGCTTAGGGTAAAGACGACGTCCCCGTTAGCCGTCCTGTGAATTCTCAGCATTGCGTTTCCTGCCCCGTGAAAGTGCAAGCCTGCTGCCATCGCAAGTGGATGAAAATAAATAGATTGCAAATGACGAGAATCGCCGATTGTCGAACTCGTCAATTGACGATGTGGAGAGTTTAGGCTTCTGTCCCTTTGAAGCGATGCTTGTTGATCTTTAATGACTTGATCTTCGATTCCAGAGTGGTTCGCGGTATCCCCAACCTGGCGGCAGCGCCCGAAGGTCCGTAAACACGCCCTCCGCATTCGCGCAAGACGGCTTCAATCATCGCCTTCTCCTCCTGAGCTGTAACCCCGCTTAAGAGGTTCGGGCGGATATCAAGGCCGCTGGACGGCGCCGGCCGGGAAAGCCAACTCTCGTCCACTGAAAATATCTGCGACTCACTGACAATTACGGATCGCTCGATTACGTTCTGTAATTCCCGAATATTACCGGGCCAGGTGTACGAATGCAGCAGATCGAGGCTCTTCTTGTCGATCGATGTAAAGTTCCTGCCGGCTTTCCGTGCGTAACGATTCAGGAAGTACGTGACCAGCAAGGGAATGTCTTCGCTGCGCTCCCTCAGGGGCGGCAGTTCAATGGGAAAGACGTTCAGCCGGTAAAACAGGTCGCTGCGGAACGTGCCTGACGCGATCGAGGACTCCAGGTCGCGATTCGTGGCGGCGATCACCCGCACATCGGTCCGAACAGGTCCGCTTCCTCCAATGCGTTGAAATTCGCGTTCCTGTAGAACTCGCAAGAGTGCGACCTGAGTTTCGGCGGGAATTTCCCCAATCTCGTCGAGGAAGATCGTGCCTTTCTCCGCCAGTTCAAAGCGTCCTAACCGGCGTTGCGCCGCGCCCGTGAAGGCTCCCTTCTCATGACCAAACAATTCCGACGCGATGAGATCGCGCGGGATTGAAGCACAATTCACACTCACAAAAGGGTGGGAGGATCGCCGCGAGCGCCTATGGATGGCTCGCGCCACAAGTTCTTTGCCCGTGCCGGTCTCGCCGGTGATCAGAACGCTGGAGTCGGTTGGGGCGACCTTGGAGATGCGGGATAGCACCTTTTTCAGGGGCGCCGAGGTTCCGACGATCTCTTCGAACATCGATGCCTTATCAACTTCTTCGCGCAATACGACGTTCTCTTGTTGAAGCCTTTGTTCCGCCGTCTTGTGGCCCTCAATGTCGGTGGCTGTGGTGTACCAGCGTGTGAGGTTACCGAGTTCATCCCGAAGCGGGTTCCGGCGGGAAAGGAACCACCGATATTTCCCGTCTTTTCTGCGCAAACGAATTTCAACTTCGTGCGGGAGGCCATCCGCGACTTGGCTTTGCGTCCCGCCGCTCGCCCGCTCCCAATCGTCCGTATGAATCAGCCTGCGGAGGTCGTAGGCCCGCCATTCCTCAGAGGTCAGGCCGAAATAATCGAGCGCGGCCTGATTGGCATAAAGCCGGGTAGCATCGGGATCAGGTCCTAACACATAAACGTGTTGCGGAGCGAAATCCAGGATTTGTCTCAGTTCGCTTTCGCTTTGGCGGATCTTCTCTTCCGCCTTTTTTGCCGAAGTGTACAGTTCGGCGTTCTCGAGCGAGATTGCGGCTTGCGACGCCAGCAATTGCAGCACCGTAACGCGGTCCGGCGTGAAGACGCCCGGAGTCAGATTGTTCTCCAGATAAAGCGCTCCAACCAGCTGTGCTTGTTTGACGATTGGCAGGCACAGAATGGACTTGGAGCGCTTCGGCCGCACGTATTCGTTCTGTGCATACACCTTGTCGGCCGAGGCGTCGTCGAGGAGTACGCCCTGGTGAGTCCGGATTACATAATGGAGCACGGCAAGGGGAAGATCGGAAGGCCCCACAATTGTCTGTCGAACCGCAACTTCGACGCCGCCTGCGCGTGTGACCGCCTCCGCTTCGATCAGCAAATCGCTATCTCGCAGCAGGATGAGCAGGCCCCGCTCAGCCCCGGCGTGTTCCACCGCGATTCGTACCAGCTTCTCGATCAGATCGGGAAGGATCATCTCCCCGGAGATTGCCTGCGAGGCCTTAACTACGCTTTCGATGTCCAACTGCCCCGCGTGCACACCAATCGCGGCTGCGGTGCCGGGAGTGTGTTCCTCGCGTAGCCGTGGATACCGTTCGTCGAGTTGCTTCGTCTTACCTCGCGCTCCCCAACGGTCGTAGCAACGGCGCGCGTTGCGGAGATGAGCGTGGCCAGCCGTTTCGAGGCCGCGCGAGAGATAGTATTGCGCCGCCAACTCGTGGGCGAGGCCTTCGTTTTGAGCGAAGCCGTTGTCGCGCGCCAAATGGATAGCCTTCTCGTACAGACGAAAGGCGTCGGCGTCCCGGTTTTCGACGCGGGCGATTTCTGCAGACACTAGCGCGAGTTTGTCGGCGAAGGTGGCTGGATTATTTTCGGCCCACTCGCGCAGCAGTTCCTGGTGCGCTGCCACGAGTTCGCGCCACGCCTGCTGCTCATCGGCCGACGCCGTCTCGAACAACGCCGATACCGTCAGCGCGGCGTAGTAGAAATAGTCCAACAGTGCAATCTGGCCGCCTGCGGCCGGAAGCAACTGCTTCGCCTTGCCGGCCGCTTCCAGTGCCTCGGCATAGTTGCCCGAAAAAAACCGCGCCTCCATTTTTAGGATCCAATACCAGCAGATCACCGGAGGATTTCGGCTAGCGCTGAGCTGAGCCTCGAACGCTCCCTCGCCGAAGTGCGCGTCGTTGAAGGTGGAGAGGCTCGCAGTCCGACCCTGCATAGCCGCGATGAAGCGTTGCTGGCTCACGATACCGTTCGCAATATCGCCGTACTTCGCTTTCCTGACAAAGCCCAGCGCGATCTCCGACTCGCGCCACACCAGGTCGAGTGGGTCGCCGCGCACGAGCCGGTACGTGAGAGATAACAAGGAACACGAGCAAGCGAAAACGGGCCTTCCCGTCTCAATCGCGGCCCGCATGGCGATCCCATTCAACTCAATCGCGGTCCCAATCGGCTGAGTCCAAGCGGCAACCACTCCGTACGGGCAGTAAACGGAGGCGCGACTGGCGGTGAAGTGGTGCTTCTCTACCACATCGCATGCCAGCTTGCTGAAACGATAACCTTCACTGTAACGGTGAAAAACGTGTCCGAGAAGTGAGCCCCAGAGGGCATAAGCGAACGCGGCACCTCCGCTGGTCCCGTGCCGGACGCTCAGGGTTACCATACGGCAGGATTGCAAGTAGCTCAAACGGGATTCGGTGAACTGGGCGGCCGCAAAGAGGGCTGAGAGAACCTTCATCGCGGCCTGCAATTCCGGATCGGTCATCAGCGGCAGATCAATTAAGCCTTCAATCGAGCGTCCGCCGAGAGTCTGCGACAGAAGCTGTCGTTCGCTCTCCACTTCCTCTTCAGTGGGGTACGCCGGCAGGTCGATGCCGAACCCGCGCAGACAGGTGAGCGCGGTGGTTACGCCCTCCTGGTGTTCCGATTTCATGACATGCAGTTGGATCTTCAGACAATAGACAGCGGCCTCGTCGACTTTCGATGCGACGCGCGGCAACAACTCCGCAATCAGTCGATCAGCCTCGTCGAAGTGGCCGGTTAGAAGCTCGCATTCCGCTAGTTCGAGCCAGAGCTTGAACATCAATTCGTATATCCTGCCCCAGTCGTCCCCGCCCAAAAGCGCCGCGCCAGCCATAAAATACTCGCGCGCCGACGCGTACGCCGCAGATGCCTTGGCCTTACGCCCGACTTCCAGGTCGATCGCGGCTACGCGTACTTTCTCGTCGTGATCGACCAGCAGTTCGGCGCCACGATTCATTTGGTTGGCGATATCGAACAGATGTTCTGCCAGTCCGTCGGCCGTCAAGCTGGCTAACAGCCGCCGTCCGATCCCGAGGTGCACTTCAGCGCGTGCGCTTGCGGGAATGAGCGCATAGGCCGCCTCCTGAATCCGGTCGTGCAGGAAGGCATAAGATCCCTCCAAACGAAGAATCAACCCGCTGCGGACGGCATCCCACAGCGGAGCGTGGATCTCCTCTTGGGATTGCCCAAAAGCCAGACTCAGCAGGGCCATATCGGCCGAGTTGCCGAGACAGGCGAGTCGCTGGAGAGCGCTCTGCGTCCGGTGCGGCAATCGCCGCAGTTTCCCCAGCATGAGATCCACCACATTGTCGGAGTATCCCTTGGCGCGAATCCCCTCGAGGTCCCAGATCCAGACCGCTGCGGCCCGGTCGAACCGGAGCAGCCCTTCCTCCGCCAGCGAGGTCAGAAACTGGATTGCAAAGAATGGATTGCCGCCAGTCTTCTCATAGACCAATAGCGCCAGAGCACCAACCGAGTCCGGCCCGCAGTGCAGCGCGTCGGCGATGAGCCGCTCTACGTCATCGAGCCCGAGTGGCGCCAGCACGATTTCCTGCGGCCTCGCTCCCGCGTCGCGGATCGCCGTCAGGGTCTGCATCAGCGGGTGAGACGGACTGACTTCGTTGTCGCGGTAGGCTCCGATCAGCAGCAAGTGCCGCACATCCGGATCGGCAACCAGCCGCTCCAATAACTCCAAAGTAGCCGTGTCCAGCCATTGCAGGTCGTCGAGGAACAACGCCAGCGGATGCTCCGCGCGAGCGAAGGCGCCGAGGAAACGACGGAACACTAACTGGAAACGGCCTCGTGCTTCTTGCGGCGGCAATTCTGCGACGGGCGGTTGTTTGCCGATGACGAACTCGACTTCGGGTATGAGGTCGACTATCAGTTGGCCATTCTCGCCCAATGCCTCCAGCAGATTGTCCCGCCAATGGTCCACCTCGGCTTCGCTCTTGACCAGGATCTGACGCACCAGCATCTGGAATGCCTGTGCCAGCGTCGCGTAGGGTACGTCGCGCTTGTACTGGTCGAACTTGCCTGCGGCGAACAGCCCGCGCGGCGGAACAAGTGCCTTGTACAACTCATTCACTACCGAAGATTTCCCGACTCCGGAATATCCCGATACCAGTACGAATTCGGAGGTTCCTTGCACCACCACCCGGTCGAACGCCGCCAGCAGAGCATCGATCTCGCGCTCCCTCCCATACAGGTTTTCCGGTATCAGCAACCGGTCGGAAGTGTCGTTCGTGCCCAGAGGGAATGGGTCGATGCGCCCATGCGCCTGCCATTCCGACAGGCATCGCCGAAGATCGGCTTCCAGGCCCGCGGCGGTCTGATAGCGCTCCTCCGCATTCTTGGCGAGGAGGCGCATCACGATCGCAGATAGCGGCCCGGGGATTTCGGTGCGTGCTGCGGGCTCTATCGCCTGACGGGCAATGTGACAGTGGACCCACTCCAGAGGGTCGGAGGCGATGAAGGGAAGCACGCCCGCCAGCATCTCGTACAGAGTGACGCCCAAAGAGTAGAGGTCGCTGCGGGTATCCGTCGACCGATTCATGCGCCCGGTCTGTTCGGGGGACATGTAGGCGAGGGTACCGGCAATGATTTCCGGCGGAGCGGGCGCCGGTCGCTCGCGCGGCATTTGGGACGCGATACCAAATCCGGTGAGCCACACATGTAAGGCATCGTCGACGAGTACGTGCTCAGGCTTGACGTCTTTGTGGATCAGACCGCGCTGGTGGACGTGGCCCAGCACCGTCGCCAGGTTAATGGCAAGACGCAGAAAACGCGCCAGATCGAGAGGTTGCTCTCCGTCTTGCTCCAGAACACGGTCGAGAGGTTCACCGCCCGGATCTGTGAGAACCAGGATTGTCCGGCCTTCGTGACTCGTGAGTGCGAGGGGCTTAGCGGCCCACGCGGGATCGAGTTCGGCTGCCAGCGAGTATTCGTGCTCCAGGCGCCGTAGACTCTGGGGCAACGGTTGTTCCGCGGTCGGAGCCATTGCCAAAAGGGGCATTGGATTTCCACGCTGGCGGCCGCGGTAAAGAGTGAATTCCGCTCGACTGCGGATTGGCTCCAGGACGTAGTCAGAAGCTGCTGCCATTGGTTCCCGGCATTCTTCAGAAGGTGAACCGGCCGACGAGTTGAATCTGGCGCGCGGCGCCGGCGGTGGTAAGAATCTGGCCTACGTTATCGGCGAAATTACCTGCCGCATCCTTGAAAACAGCATCCCCATTACCCCCCACGGAAAGCGGGCTTTGTGTATTACTCGGAACACCAAAATTCGGGTGGTTGAAAACGTTATAAGCTTCCACTCCCACCGTAATCTTCCATCGTTCGGTTATCGCAAAAGCTTTGTGAATCGACGGGTCGAATTGCGCGAACCCGGGTCCCCGCAGGATGTTTCGTCCGGCATTGCCAAACTCTCCGGGAGGCGGAACTGCGAAAGCAGCCGGATTAAACCAGCACGACGGAGTGCCTACGCTGGCCCCATTCGGACAGGTGCCGGCATAAGGATTGCCGATAAGGTCGGGACGCTCTGGAATAATCAACGATTGGATATCGGCATTGTCGAAGGAAAGCACCGGCGTAAATGGGACCCCACTATGAACGTTGGCGATAGCGGAAACCTGCCAGCCGCCGAGAAGGCGTCCGCGTCCAGGCAACTCGTAACCGACATTAGCAACGAAATTATTCCGAATGTCGAAATCCGACGGGCCCCGGCTTCCCTTGCGATCGAAGACGTTTTGAGATCCGGGCGGATCGTTCACCGATTCCACGGATAAGTCCACCGAAGCATCATCCACGGAGTGGGCCAGCGTGTACGAGGCCTGCCAGAAAAGATTATGTCCATAGCGCCCCGAAACCGACGTTTGAAACGAATTATAGAAAGATTGCCCATCGGTCAAGATCGTCAACACGGGGGAATTCAAGTTGGGATCGTACCGCTGACCGAGGGCTGGTTCGTATGGATTCCCTTCCGCGCTGCGGGTGAGATGATTGCCGCGCGCTCCAAAATACCCCGCTCTGAGAATCGTGCCCGGTGCGATTTCTCGTTCCAGGTTGAGGTTATATTGCATCGCATACGGAAACTTCGGGTGATAGGTCACCGCTATGGCATCGAGCACTTGAGTGAGGGCGGCGTTCTGCGGGCTCAGGAACTCGGGAAAAACGAATTCCTCCAATTCGAAGAATGGGGGCAGAAAGCGGTCGGCGCCATACATAATGACCGGGAGATTGTCCCGATAGATGCCGAATCCGCTCCGCAGTACGGTCTTGCCGTCGCCAAAGACGTCCCATGCAAAGCCTGCCTGCGGAGACAGCAGATCCAGCGGTGTCCCGGCAAATAGCTTTCCGACGACCGGCGCGGAATCGGTCGCCGGGTTCCGAATCGCTGATTCCCGCCCGAATGCCTCGGCCGGGTTGGAGTAAAGATCGTAGCGCAAACCGAGATTCAGAGTGAACCGGTTGTTCACGCGCACGAAGTCCTGGGCAAAACCAGACGCCATCGTTTGACGGTATCCCCTCTCGGAATCGGCGTTGGAGGGATTGGGCCCCACGAACGATATGGGCAAGCCTTTCAGAAAGAATTCGAGAGCGGGGTTGTTGCTGGATGCCTCGAACCCGTAGGGAGTCAGGTCCTCAAAAGTGTACATTCCGTTAACAACGAAATCCAGCGTCCCGTTGCTTTGGAGCCTTCGGAAGTCGCCGCCGAATTTCAAGGTGTGACGGCCGATGGTACGCGACAGTTGGTCCTGAACCTGATAAACGGTCGAAAAATCGCCCAATGGAAATGGCGGTGTGCCTAACAAGCTCATACCCGCAATATCGATCGTTCCGAACGGCCGGTCAGGGAGCAAAGAAATGGACAGCCCTGGATGGGTATTATCGATTGACGTGGACGCGGTGGTGCGATTGATTCCGAATGCTAATTCATTAATCCATTCGTTTCCGAAAGAGCTCCGGTCCTGAATTGTAAAATACTGATTGCGGCCTTGATGAAAGATCGGGAAACCCGGGTCGTAAGTTCCCGGTGGATCGCCGACGTATGGCACCAGGGAAAAGCTGTCATCGATGGTGTAGCGCGCAAATAGCGAATGGGTATTGGAAAAATTGTGGTCTATTCGCACCATTCCGTGGTCTTCGCGGGTGTTGCCTTTGTTTGCGGTGATCAATTCGCCGGTTCCATCGCCGTTGTCCGGGCCGTTCGCAGGCGGGACCAAATTGAGAAACGGTTGGATCAGAGGGTTGATCGGAATTGCGGCACATCCGCTGGGAGTGGCGGTCGAGCAGGCTGACGGATTCGCAGCGGATGGGAGCAGTCCCTGGTGGGCAAGGGCATTGGGCACCGTGGCGATTGCAGTCGTCGCCTGCACTTGCCGAAATCCCTCGTAGTTGACAAAGAAGAAGGTACGATCATTCTTCAGTGGCCCTCCGGTTCCAGCGCCGAACTGATTCCGGACTAAGGGCGGGATCGGTCTGTCCGCCAAATCGAAGTAATTCTTCGCATCGAGTGACGCATCCCGGTGCAACTCCCACAAAGAGCCGTGGAACTGGTTGCTGCCTGACTTGGTTGTCATGTTGATGACCGCGCCGCCATGCCCGCCGTACTCCGCGTTGAAGGTTTGGGTCAAGACTTGAACCTCTTCCAACTCATTCAGCCCCAGAAAAAATCCGGAAGCGCCCGCGGGCGAAAAGCCGAAAATCGGGTCGGTGGCATCCATACCGTCAATCAGAACGTTCGTCATGCTCGGACGCGTCCCGTTAATCGACACTTGCCCGACCTTGCCGTTGGAAAGCAACGACGGAGCACTGCTGGGGTTTGGAGCCACTCCAGGCTCCAGCGTCACCGCACTAAAAAGATCGCGGTTGTCGAGGGGCAGTTCCGCCAGGCTCTGCTCGGGAACGAGTCCCTCGACAGTAGACGTCGTGCTATCGATGGCGGCGGTGCTCGCGTTGACCGTGGCTTGCTGGGAAAGGTCCCCGATCGCGAGTTGCCAGTTGGTCACCACTTCGGCTGCGGAACTGAGCTGCAATCCGTCGCGAACTTGCGATTGAAATCCTGGCTTCTCTATGCGGAGAGAATACGTTCCAGTTGGCAAACCCGCGAAACGGTACTCGCCGGCCGCGTCGGTAGGAGTGCTGCGTTTCAAGCCGGTGCCCTGGCTGACAATCGTGACGACAACGCCAGAGACAACCGCGCCACTCGGGTCGGTGATGGTGCCGGATACGGTCGCAAGCTGGGTTTGCGACCACGCGATTACTGAAAGGAATGCCGCCAATATTGCTGACAAACGGTACGGTCGAACGTAGTTCCTGACCCGGGCCAACCTTATGATCAACTCGCTTTGGTTCTTCGTCATATCCCCCCTCAATCCGGGACAAGCGGTCGTGGCGGTATGAGTGCGGTCGTTCCACGATTTCGCTCAAGTAACACTCGCTAGCTTTCAGCTTTCTGTCTCGCGATCCACTCGCGGAGGTATGGATCGCAATTCGCCAGCGCGACGCCAGCAGATTCGCACTGAGCAAGAAACGCCATGACATCCTGACCGGTCAGAGTCAAATCCTTGAGGTCAAGAATGATGCGGCGATCTTTCCCTTCGGCGGCGATGAGCGCTTCCAACTCGGCAATATGCTCTTTGTCGATCCGGCCGCTTAGGGCAAAGACTACGGCCCCGTTCGCTTTCCTGCCAATTCTTAGCATTCCGTTAGCAACAAGGAAAGCAAGAGAAGCACCAGTCGTAAGCTGCTGAAATGTGAGGGTCCTGGCCGGGCTGCCAGATTATGAATTTCGGAGAATTACGAGTATCGTAATTGCCCTGATCTCGTAAGGTGGTGCCAATCACGCCCGGAGGGCCAGCTAACTGTTTTTCGAGGGATCTGTCCCCTTGAAGCGGTTCTTGTTGATTTTCAGCGCCTTGATCTTGGATTCGAGGGTGGTTCCGGGAATGCCCAATTTGGCGGCCGCTCCCGACGGTCCGTGCACCCGCCCTGCACATTCGCGCAGGGCAGCCTCAATTATGGCTTTTTCCTGGGCAGGAGAGATGTACAAGTTTCGGGGCTCGACATCCAAATCATTGGACGAAGGCCGGGAGAGCCAACTCTCGTCCACTGAAAATGTCGGCGGTTCGCTGATAATGACGGATCGCTCGATCACGTTTTGTAGTTCCCGAATATTACCTGGCCATGTGTATGCCTGCAGCCGATCCAGGCTCTTCTTGTCAACCGCCGCAAAATGCTTGCCCGATTTTCGTGCGTAGCGATGCAGGAAGTACGTTACCAGCAGGGGAATGTCTTCCCGCCGATTCCGTAAAGGCGGCAGTTCCAAGGGAAAGACATTCAGGCGGTAAAACAGGTCGCTGCGGAAGGTGCCCGATGCGATCGCGGACTCCAAGTCGCGATTGGTCGCGGCGATTACGCGCACATCGGCGCGAATCTTTCCAGTTCCTCCGAGACGCTCAAATTCATGCTCCTGCAGGACGCGCAAAAGAGCCACCTGAGTCTCGGCAGGAAGTTCTCCGATCTCGTCGAGGAAGATAGTGCCCTTTTCAGCCAGCTCGAAGCGCCCTAAATGACGCTGCATTGCCCCCGTGAAGGCGCCTTTCTCATGACCGAACAATTCCGATGCGATGAGATCCCGCGGGATGGCGGCACAATTCACGCTCACAAAGGTATGGGAAGATCGCCCGGAGCGCTGGTGAATCGCCCGCGCTACCAGTTCCTTGCCCGTGCCGGTCTCGCCGGTGATCAGAACACTAGAGTCCGTCGGCGCGACCTTGGAAATGCGGGAGAGCACCTTTTTTAAGGCCGCCGAAGTTCCCACGATCTCCTCGAACATCGATGCCTTGTCGATTTCCTCACGCAGCGCTACATTCTGTTCCTGCAGCCTTTGCTCGGCCCTCTTGAGTTCGTCGATATCCGTCCCCGCGGCGTACCACCGTGTGACGCGCCCCTCTTCGTCCCGCATCGGATTCAACCGATAGTGGAACCAACGATACTGCCCGTCTCTGCTCTTCAGCCGCACTTCGTATTCAAACGGCGATCCGCTTTGGAGTTTTCCGGGAAGGTCTTTGGTCACGACTTCGGCGTCCTGCGGATGCAGGAGCTGCCGCGAACCAGCCTCCTGCCATTCCGCCAAAGTAGTGCAGTAATAATCCAGCGACGCCCGATTGGTGTAGAGGCGAGCTCCGTCAGGCCCCAATTCGGCGATGTGCATCGGCGACAAGTCGAGAAGTTGCCGGGCTTCCTTTTCACTTTGGCGGATCTTCTCTTCGGCACGCTTCTGGTCGTCGATGTCGGTGGTCGTGCCGACGAATTTGAGGACTTTTCCTTCCGCATCGCGCAAGACCACGGCTTGCTGGAGATGCCAGCGATAGGTCCCGTCTTTAGCACGGAGAGACCGGGTTTCGAACGCGAAACCCTGTCCCGAGCGTACGCCCTCCCAAAAGGCCTTCGATGCCGCTTCGCGATCTTCCGGATGGACCGCGGTCATCCATGCCTCGGGATGCGACCGAACGAAACCGAGAGTCTGACCCGAGAATTCGAGCCAAACTGGATTCACGAAATCCGGCGTCCCGTCGGGCTTGAGCGTCCAGGCGGATACAGGAAGTTGCTGCAGAATCCCGACCTGTAGTTGGAGCTCTTCATCGGTCCGCTGCAGCTCACGATAAAGGCGCCCGGTCTCCGCCAGTCGTTCATCGCTGGCGCGCAGCTTTTCGCGTTCCAGTTCCGCCTCGCTACGCAGCCGTTCTTCGCGTTCTGCGGTTTCGCGGCGAAGATTGGCCATCTTGACATGCATCGCCACGCGCGCGAGCAACTCCCGCGCCGTAAACGGCTTTACCAGATAGTCGTCGGCGTCGGCCTGCAGTCCTAGCACGCGCGATTCTTCGCCCGCCCGCGCGGACAACAGGATCACGGGCGTGCCGGCGAGTGCCGAATCGTCGCGAATGGCCCGCAGCAGGCCGAACCCATCCAGGTGCGGCATCATGACGTCGGTCAGCACCAGTGCTGGGCGCAACTCCCGTATCGCTTCGAGCGCCTGGCGGCCGTCCGCAACCGCGCGCACCTCGTAGCGTTCGCCCAGCAGGCGAACAAGATATCGGCGCATGTCCGCATTGTCATCGGCCAGGACGATGAGTTCGCGTTTCGCCCCTGGCTCGGGCGCCGGCTCCACTTCAGCGCCCGGCTCGTCTCCGTCCCACTGCTGTGCTTCCTCGATATACGCTTCGGCCCGAATTTTGGTGGACGCGAGCGGTAGTGTGCCGTGAGTGCGCTCGGCCTCAATGCGTTCCGCCGGCAAATGCTCTTTGCCACGTGGAATCGTCACCGTGAATGTGCTGCCGGCGCCAACGGCGCTCTCCACCCGCACACTGCCGCCGTGCAGCTTGACCAGTTCCTGAACTAGCGCCAGTCCGATCCCAGTGCCTTCGTACGTCCTTGCAGCGGCGCCCTCGACGCGATGGAAGCGTTCGAACATCCGCTCGCGATGCTCTTCGGGGATTCCCACGCCCGTGTCGCGGACTCGCAATTCCATTGCGCCGTCCACCGGCTTTAATGTGAGGTCAACCTCTCCCTCGAACGTGAACTTCAAGGCGTTGGAGAGAAGATTCAGAACGATCTTCTCCCACATGTCGCGATCCACGTACACCGGCTCCGCGAGTGGCTGGCATGCAACCGAAAACCGCAGACCCGCGTGGTCCATCGCCGAATCGAACGCGCTGGCTATTTCCGAGGTGAAGCCGGCCAGGTCAGTGGGTTGGTACGACGCCTGCACGCGTCCGGCTTCCATCCGCGAAAAATCCAGGAGGGTATTGACAAGCTTGAGCAATCTGTACCCGTTGCGCCGCACCGCAAGCAACTGTTCGCGATGTTCCGGGCTCAGCCGCTCGCTCGCTTCTGGCAACACTTCCTCAAGCGGACCAAGCATCAGTGTCAGCGGCGTTCGGAACTCGTGGCTGATGTTGCTGAAAAACGTGGTCTTGGCGCGATCGATCTCGGCCAGAGCCTCTGCCCGCTGGCGTTCCTGCTCGT
>Ga0335085_10000677_pt1 | contig 89622 bp, 82 predicted proteins | sample Lox_Sample_45_FD_206712 | JGI IMG/M metagenome (GOLD analysis project Ga0335085, IMG submission 206712) | Soil microbial communities from Loxahatchee National Wildlife Refuge, Florida, United States - Lox_Sample_4.5 | ecosystem: Environmental > Terrestrial > Soil > Wetlands | place: USA... | reverse complement strand
GCACAGATCCGCACCATCCAAAACAAACTAAACAATCGACCACGAAAATGTTTGGAATTTAAAACACCAGCTGAGGTACTCTTACGAGCTAAACCACCCGTCGCACTTCGAACTTAAATCCGTCGGTATGGTGCCAAATAGGATAAGTCCGCGCACCGCGCTTGCGCTCGGCTTGGTCACGGCCGGCATGGCGACGGGTTCAGCTGCCGGCCGGCGCGGTGTTTCCAGGCAGCGGCAGGGTCACGCGCGCAATCAGGCCGCCGCCCTCGCGTGCAAGCAGCTCCAGCCTGCCGCCGTGGTGGCGCGCGATGCGATCGACGATCGCCAGGCCGAGGCCGGAACCGCCCTTGCCGCTGCGCGCCGCGTCCAGACGGGTGAACGGCTGCTTCAGCCTTTCGGTTTCCTCGGGCGGGATGCCCGGCCCGCGATCCAGCACTTCGACGATCAGCGCGCCGTCCGCCGCGCGCGTGGCCACGCACACGTCCTTGCCGCCGTAGGCGAGCGCGTTGTCGATCAGGTTGGAAATCATGCGCCTGATGCCCAGGCGCCGCAGCGGCTGCTGCGGCACCGGCTCGAGCATGGCCTGCACCGCGTGGCCGAGGCGCTGCGCGCGCTCCACCACTTCGCGCGCCAGCGCCGCGAGGTCGGCGGGTTCGAGCGGCTCGTCGGACTCGGCGCGCGCAAAGTCGAGAAACTGGCCGATGATGGAATCCATTTCGGCGATGTCGGCGATCATTTCCGCCTTGTCTTCGCTCTGGCTCATTTCCGTCGACAGGCGCAGGCGCGACAGCGGCGTGCGCAGGTCGTGCGAGACGCCGGCGAGGATCAGCGCGCGGTCTGCATCGAGGCGCGCGAGGTCGCGCGACATCTGGTTGAACGAGCGCGCCAGGGTTTCAATTTCGGCCGGCCCGGATTCGGGCAGCGGCGCCGGCATTTTGCCCTTGCCGATGTCGGCCGCGGCGGCGGCGAGCGCCTTCAGCGGGCGGTTGATGCGCGACACGATCAGCCATGCGCCGATCAGCGACAGCAGCAGCGCGAGCGCGGTCCAGCCCAGCCATTGCCACGGAAACGGCCGCTCGATGCGCTCGCGCGGCAGCATGACCCAGTATTCGTCGCCGTCGATGCGAAAGCTGATGAAGAAGCCGTGCATGCCGCCGAGGCCGCTGGCAAAGCGCGTGTCTTCGCCCAGGCGCTGGCGCACATCCGCATGCAGCATATGCACGAACGGAACATCGGGCGAGGGCGTCAGCGCGTCACCGGGCTCGGCCGGATAGACGCGGATGCCTTCGCGTTCGGACAGCTCGGTGAGCAGCTCGCGCCGCTTGTCCGGCTCCGCGGTAACGAGCGCGGCGCGCGTGAGATTGACCACGCTCACCACCATCTGCGCCAGCTGGCGCGCGCGCGGTTCGCGCTCGTAGCTGCGCAGGATCTGGAACCAGGCCGCGGCGGAGATCACCATCAGCAGGCTGATCAGCAGGAACGAGCGCCAAAGCAGGGTGCGCGGCGCGAAGCTCATCGCTTTGCCCCGGGCGCGGTCGCGAACGATGGCGCCGGACTCATGCCTTGCCGTCCGGCACGAACACGTAGCCGAAGCCCCATACCGTCTGGATGTGCGCCGGATGCGCCGGATCGGGCTCGACCAGCTTGCGCAGGCGCGAGATCTGCACGTCGATGGCGCGGTCGAACACCTCGTACTCGCGCCCGCGCGCCAGTTCCATCAGCTTGTCGCGCGACAGCGGCACGCGCGGATGCGCCAGCAGCACTTTCAACAGCGCGAATTCTCCGGTGGTGAGCGCGATGGTGCTGCCCGCGCGCGTCAGCGCGCGCGTGGCCAGATCGACGGTCACCTCGCCGAAGCTCATCTGGCCCTCTTCGAGCGCAGGGGCGCCCGGCGGCTGCGGCGCGGCGCGCCGGCGCAGCACCGCATGGATGCGCGCCACCAGTTCGCGCGGGTTGAACGGCTTGGGCAGGTAGTCGTCGGCGCCCATCTCCAGGCCGACGATGCGGTCGACGTCGTCGCCCTTGGCGGTGAGCATGATGATCGGGATCGTGTCCTTGGCGCCGCGCAGGCGCCTGCATACCGACAGGCCGTCCTCGCCGGGCATCATCAGGTCGAGCACCATCAGGTCGAAGCGTTCGCGCGCGAGCAGCTTGTCCATGCTCGGCGCATCCTGCGCGACGTGCACGCTGAAGCCCTGTTCGGACAGGTAGCGCTTGAGCAGGTCGCGCAGCCGCAGATCGTCATCGACCACCAGGATTCTTGTCTTTACTGTAGCCATGTGCGTATCGTAATCAAAACCGCGGCCGGCAAGCGGGCGATCGGTAAGAAAGCATGTCAGGCCGCGCAGGGCTTACAATTTATTACAATTTGCGCGGCGCCACTCATACTTTCGCCGGGCCGGCGCGCTAGTATGCATGCGTGAAATCAAGCCCTGGAGGGGCTGGACATGAAATTGCTGAATATCGTTTCCTGCGGTCTGATTGTAGCCTGCATCGGGCTGCCGGCGGGCGCGTTCGCGCAGGAATCGGGATTCAGGCCGCAAGCCGAGGATCAGCGCCCCCAGTCCGGGCAGCAGGCCGGACCAGGCCAGCCGATGCCGCGGCGCGAGCTGCGTGACGGCGGCGGCTTGGGGCAGGGCGAGCGCGGGCGCATGAGCCCGGACCAGCGGCGCCAGCTGCGCCAGGATATTCAGGAAGCGGGCAAAGACATCTATCGCGGTCCGCGCCAGGGGCGCGGGGAAGGGCGCCGCGCCGAGCGGCGCTGAGGTATGCGGCCGGCGCCGGCGCGCTAGTTGGGCAGCGGATCGGCGGCGCGCGCCCGCTTCAGCGCGGCGGCCAGCTTCATGTCCGCGCCGAGGATGTGTTCGCGCAGCCATTCGCTCAGAAATTCAGTGAGCGCCGGAACGTTGATTCTGCCGCCGGCATCCAGCACTTTCTTCAGCTCGATCACCTGCTTCAGCAGCTTGGCGTGCTCCGCCTGGTGCGCGAGCATGGCGACATAGTCGATGCGCCGCATTTCCGCTTCCTCGCGGCCGAAGTGCTCGTTGCTGTAGGCGACGAGCTCGTTCATCGCGTCGGCCAGGGGCGCCCCGCCCGGGCCGTTCTCCATCGCTTCGAACAGCGTGTTGACCAGCGCGACCAGCTCCCGGTGGTCGCCGTCGATCAGCGTATTGCCTGTGTGCAGGTCCTTGCTCAGGATGAATTGGGTCATGCGCGTATCTCCTTCATGCAGCGCGGCCGGCACGCGGCGGCGAAGCACTCCGGCCCCGCCGCTGCCGGCCCGGACAGGAAAATTCTGCGCGCCCCGGAGGCGAGGGGCTTGACTTGAATCAATGGAGTGCAAATCAGCCGGCGGCCGAGCTTTGGCGGCTGAAAGCAGTGGTCGCTGCGCATGGCCCGGCGCCGGATGTGTTCAACATTGAGGCGCCGGTGAAGACTGCGATTGCGGAGGTGGCGACGTGAGGGCCGAGATTCAAATGCGCTGGATCCGGCTCACGCAATTCGCGATCATCAGCGTCAATCCAGATTCTTCAGCAGCAGCTTCCAGAACGCAAGCCGCTGCGGCAGGGTGGACAGCAGCAGGTATTCGTGCAGGGTGTGCGCGCCGTCGCCGTCGACGCCTAGCCCGTCCAGCGTCGGCACGCCCAGCGCCGCGGTGAAGTTGGCGTCGCTGCCGCCGCCGGTCATGGGCGCATCCTCGAGGGCGAAGCCGGCCGCGGCGGCCCAGGCTTGCACGCGCGCGAGCAGCGCGGCGGCCGCGTCGGTCTTGACCATGGGCGGGCGGTTGAGCTCGACGGCGATGTCGAGCTTCACGTCCGGACGCACGGCTTTCATCGCGCCCATGGTCGCGAGCACGTATTCGGCCGCCTGCATGTCGGGCACGCGAAAATCCACCACCGCTTCGCACTGCGCGGGCACCGTGTTGCTCACGGTGCCGCCGGCGATGGTGCCGACGCTGACCGTGATGCCGCGCGCATAGTCGGTCATGGCCTCCAGCGCCAGCACCTGATGCGCCATCTCGCGGATCGCGCTGCGGCCCAGTTCGTGCTGCATGCCTGCATGCGCCGGCCGGCCATGGACCTTCAGATGCAGCAGGCCGGTGCCTTTGCGCGCGGTGACGCACTTGCCGCGATCGCTGCGCGCGGGCTCGCACACCAGCGCGTAGCGCGCCTGGCGCGCGAAACGCTCGGTCGTCGCGCGCGAATGGCTGCTGCCGGTCTCTTCGTCCGGGACCAGCAGGTAGTCCACCGGCAGGGCGCTGGCGCCGGGCGCGGCCAGCTGGCCCAGCGCGGCGAGCGCGACGTAGGCCCCGCCCTTCATGTCGTAGCCGCCGGGGCCGTAGAGCCGGTCGCCCTCGATGCGGCAGGGGTTCTGCTGCAGCGTGCCGATGGGATGCACGGTATCCAGGTGCGCGAGGACGAGGATGCCGGAGCGGCTGTCGCCGGCGGCGCGGTTGCTGACGTGCAGCAGCGGGCCGGTCGCATCGCCCAGCGGAATCAGCTGCGCGGCCAGGCCCGCGGCCTCGGCCTGCTGTTTCACCATGGCGGCCATGGCGGCCAGACCCTGCGGCGAGCTCGACGGGGATTCGCAGCGTATCCAGCTTTGTATGCCCGCGGCGATTTCGGCCGCGGCAGGTGTGGCGCTCATGGCGGGTTCCTTCGATTGCGTGATTGAGGGGAGAAGGGCGCCGAGCGCCTTCCGATCGTTGCGCAAGGCGCCTTAGACCAATCCTTTCTGCTTGAACAGCGCGACGAACTTCGAGTCCGTGTCCATCATGTGGTAGCGCCACCAGATATTGAGGAAATCGAGCAGCTCCTTGGCCGGGTCCGATTTGCCGTCGCGCAGCGCGCTGTTGAAATGGTCGGCGAAGTCGCTGACCTTCTGGATCAGCGCATCGTGCTCGCGCTTGTGTTCCTCCGCATCCGCATAGTTGAAATCGGCGAAATACTTCTCTTCCATGCTGAAATGCGTCGCCGTGTAGACGATCAGCTCATCCAGGATTCCGCTGACCACGTCGGCGCCGCGGCCTTCCACCGTCGCCTCGTGCAGCCGGTTGATGATCTCGATCAGATGCTGGTGCTGCCGGTCGACCACGGCGATGCCCAGCTTGAGGCTGTCGTTCCACTCGATCAGTGCCATGCTGAACGGTCCATGTGAATGATCATTCTAGGCTGATCGGCGCGAGCCGTGGCCGTCCCCGCGCCGATTGCTGGCTTAAGCGGGCAGCTTAGCCTCGACCAGCTTGGACCAGAAGGTGGCGCCGATGGGCAGCAGGGCGTCGTTGAAGTCGTAGTTCGAATTGTGCAGCTCGCACGGACCTATGCCCTCGTATACGTCCGCCCGGTGATCGCCCCCGCCGTTGCCGACGAAGAAATAGCTGCCGCGCACCTTTTCCAGGAAAAAGGAGAAGTCCTCGGACCCGGTGTGCTGCGGCGTCGCGCGGTCGACGCGCGCGGCGCCAAACAGCTTTTCAGCCAGATCCGCGGCGAACTCGGTTTCCTCGGGCCAGTTGATCAGCGGCGGGTAGCAGCGCACGAAATGCAGCTCGCCGGTGGCGCCATGGGCTTCGCTCAGCTTGGTCACGGTGCGGCGCATATTGTTCTCGAGCAGGTCGAGCACTTCGACGCTGTAGGTCCTGAGCGTGCCGCGTATCACCGCCTGCGACGGGATCACGTTGTAGGCGTCGCCCGCGTGTATCTGCGTCACCGACAGCACGGCCGTGTCTATCGGGTCCTTGTTGCGCGTGATCAGGCTCTGCAGCGCCTGCACCATTTGCGCGGCGATCAGGATGGGATCCACGGTCTTGTGCGGCTGCGCCGCATGGCCGCCCACGCCCTTGATCACGATATCGAAACGGTTGCTCGAGGCCATGGCCGGCCCGGCGCGAAAGCCGAATACGCCGAGCGGCACGCCCGGCAGATTGTGCATGCCGTACACCACGTCGCAGGGGAAGCGCTCGAACAGGCCGTCGTCGATCATGGCCTTGGCGCCGGCGTTGCCGCCTTCCTCGGCCGGCTGGAAAATGAAATTGACCACACCGTCGAATTTCCCGTGCTTGGCGAGGTATTCGGCCGCCCCCAGCAGCATGGTGGTATGGCCGTCGTGGCCGCAGCCATGCATCTTTCCCGGATTCTGCGAGCAATGCGCGAAGCGGTTGTTCTCCGGCATCGGCAGGGCGTCCATGTCGGCGCGCAGGCCGATGGCGCGCTTTCCCGCGCCCCGGCGCAACACGCCGACGACGCCGGTCTTGCCCAGGCCGGTATGCACTTCCAGGCCGAGTTCGGTGAGGCGCTGCGCCACCAGGGCCGAGGTGCGCTGTTCCTGGAATGCGAGCTCGGGATGGGCGTGGATGTCGCGGCGTATGGTGGTGAGTGTTGCGTGATTGCGTTCGATGTCGGCCAGTATGCTCATGTTGATCTCGTGAAAGTTGCCGGAGGTGCGCAGGGGGTGAATTGTACGATTTTGTTTCGCTGGCCGCGCTAAGCCAGCTGCGATCTGACGAATTGGGCCAGGTGCGCCGACAGCAGGCTCAGCGACTGCTGCAGGGCGTCGAAGCCCGGCGACTTGGCGTAGGTCTCCTCGTCCATGTACAGCTTGCGGTTGACTTCGATCTGCAGGCTGTGGCGATTCTCGGCGGGACGCCCGATGCGCGCGATCAGCGCCACGCCCTTGAACGGATCGTTGCGCGTCACCACGTAGCCGCGCCCGCTCAGAAATGCTTCTATGGTGTCGACCAGCGCCGGCGCGCAGGTGCGCCCGTCGTGATCGCCGAGCACGAAATCGGCCAGTTCCTTGTCGGTCTCGATTTCCAGCAGCTCGTAGGAATTGGCCGGCATCGAATGCAGGTTCAGGTGCCAGACGCCGCCGAATTTCGCGTAGGCCGCCTCGATTTCCCGGTTGAGCGCGGCGTGATAGGGCTGGTGATAACGCCGGATGCGGTTTTCGACTTCGGCCACCGAGAGCTTGCGCGCGTACATGGGCTGCTTGCGCGCGAGGCGCCAGATCAGGCCGGTGCCGAGGCGCGTCTTTTCGGAGGGGCGCAATTCGGCCGGCCAGGGCGCATCCAGCATGCTCGCGTCGATGTCGCTGAGCTCGCGGTTGGGGTCGATGTAGGTGCGCGGGAAATTGGCCGCCACCAAAGTGCCGCCCGCGGCGGGAATCGCCTGCCACAGCTCCTCCACATAGGTGTCTTCGCCCGAGCGCAGGATGGGCATGGGCAGGCAGCTGCCGAAATCGCGCGGATAGATGACGCCGCTGTGGGGCGAGTCGCATATCAGCGGCAGCGCGGCGCCGGCCGGCCTGGACAACACGAAGGGATCAAGATCTCGATCGGCAATTTTCATCTGATGCTTCCTTGATGGCTTGGTCGGCCTGCAATCACGCAGGGTCGTTGAGGTGGCAGGCGCTCAGGTGCGGCGACTGCGCGGCTATGGCTGCGTCGGATTTGCGCTCCACCGGCTCGAGCGCCGGACGCTGCTCGCGGCAGCGCGGCATGACCTGCGGGCAGCGCGGATGAAACGGGCAGCCCGCGGGCGGGTCGCTCGGGGAAGGCAGCTCGCCCTGGATCGGATCGAACTGATGCCGCCCGGCATGCAGGGTGGGGAGCTCCTTGATCAGCGCCTGCGTGTAGGGATGATTGGCGGCCTTGAAAATGATTTCGGTGGGCGCGATCTCCACGATCCGCCCCAGGTACATGATGGCGACGCGATCCGAAATATGGCTGACCACGCCCAGGTTGTGGCTGATGAAGAAATAGGTCAGCGCGAATTCCTCGCGCAGGTCGGCAAACAGATTCAGCACCTGCGCCTGGATCGACACGTCCAGCGCCGCCACCGCCTCGTCGCAGACGATCACCGACGGGCGCAAGGCCAGCGCGCGCGCCACGCCCACGCGCTGGCGCTGTCCGCCGGAGAACTGGTGCGGATAGCGATAGCGGTAGGCCGGATCCAGCCCCACCTTGTGCATCAGCTCGCACACCTTGGCATCCATTTCGGCGCGCGTGATCATGCCGTGGGCCAGCGGCGCCTCGCCGATGATGTCGATCACGCGCATGCGCGGATTGAGCGAGGAAAACGGGTCCTGGAAAATCATCTGCACCGCGAGCTCGTATTCGCGCCGCGCGGCCGCATCGAGCGCCGTGATCGAGCGGCCCTTGTACAGGATCTCGCCGCGCGTGGGCTCGAGGATGCCGGCGAGCATGCGGCCCAGCGTGGACTTGCCGCAGCCGGACTCGCCGACTATGCCCAGGACTTCGCCCGCGATGATGTCCAGGTCGACGCCGGCCACCGCCTGCACCGGCCTGGGCGCGCGGGCCCCTTTGAGCAGGCGCCCCAGCTTGTCTACCATGTCCTGCGGCTGCACGTAATGGCGCTCGAGCCCGCGCAGGCTGAAGATCGCTTCCTTGCTTGCGGCGCTCATGTCGATTCCGTGCCGCGATGCCAGCAGCTCACGCCGTGCGCGGGCGCCACTTGCTCGAACACCGGCGACTGGGTGCACTTGGGCGTCGCGCGATAGCAGCGCGTCCGGAACGGGCAGCCTTCGGGCATGTTCAGCGGGGAGGGCGTGGAGCCGGGAATCTGGAACAAGCGGGTTCCGCGCGTATCGAAAGTCGGAATCGAGGCCATCAGGCCGTGGGTGTAGGCGTGCTGCGCGCCGCCGATGATGTCCGCGGTCGGGGCCGTTTCCACGATGCGCCCGGCGTACATCACCGCCAGGCGGTCGGCCAGGCCCGACACGATCGCCAGGTCGTGCGTGATCCAGATCAGCGCGGTACCCATCTCGCGGCACAGCTTCTGCACTTCGTACAGGATCTGCCCCTGTATGGTCACGTCCAGCGCGGTGGTGGGCTCGTCGGCGATGATCAGCTTGGGCGAATTCAGCAGCGCGATGGCGATGGCGATGCGCTGGCGCATGCCGCCGGACAAGTGGTGCGGATAGACCGTCAGGCGCTCTTCCGGCGCGGGTATCCCGACCTTGACCAGCATCTCGATCGAACGCGCGCGCGCCGCGGAACGCGAAACCGCCTCGTGCGCCCGCACCGTCTCTATCATCTGCGTGTCGACGCGCAGGGTCGGATTCAGGGTCATCATCGGATCCTGAAATATCATCGCCATTTCATGGCCGCGCAGGCCGCGATATTCCTTCGCCGACAGGGTCAGCAGGTCGCGGCCGTCAAAGACCATGCGTTCGGCGCGTATCCTGCCGGGCTTGTCGACCAGGTTCATCAGCGAAAAGCCGGTGATGGTCTTGCCCGAGCCCGATTCGCCCACCAGCCCGAGGATCTCGCCTTGTTTCACCTGCAGCGACACGCCATCGACGGCCTTGACCACGCCGGCGCGCGTATGAAACCAGGTCTGCAGCCCCTGCACATCCAGCAGCCATGGACCGGGCGGGGAGGGCGCGCGAATCTGCAAGGTCATGCCCCCGCTAAATCTCGTTGCGCGGGTTGAGGATGTCGCGCAGGTGGTCGCCGACGAGGTTGATCGCCACGACTACCAGCGCCAGCGCGATGCCGGGGAAGAACGCGATCCAGTAGCTGCCCGACATCATGAATTCATAGCCGTTGGATATCAGCATGCCCAGAGACGGCTGGGTGACGGGCACGCCCACGCCGAGGAAGGACAGCGTGGCTTCGAGCGCGATCGCATGCGCCAGGTCGATGGTGGCGATCACCATCAGCGGCGGGATGCAGTTGGGGAAGATGTGGCGCCAGAGGATGCGCTGCCAGGACAGCGACATGCAGCGCGCGGCCTGGACGTATTCCTTGTTGCGCTCGACGATGGCCGCGCCGCGCGCGGCGCGCGCAAAGTACGCCCACTGCACCGCCGCCAGCGCGATGATCACTTTGTCCACGCCCTTGCCCAGCACCGCCAGCAGCACCAGGGCCACGAGGATCGCCGGAAACGAGAGCTGTATGTCGACGATGCGCATCAGCAGCGCTTCGGTGCGCCCGCCGAAATAGGCCGAGATCAGCCCTGCCGTCGCCCCGATGACGAAGGCTGCGGATACCGACACCAGCCCGACGATGAGGCTGGTGCGCAGGCCGTACAGGATGGCGGAAAACACGTCGCGCGCCTGGCCGTCGGTGCCGAGCCAGTAGGTCATCGCGCCCCCGGAACTCAGCGAGCCGGGCGGCAGCTTGGAGTCCATGATATTGAGCGAGCCGACGTTGAACGGATTCTGCGGCGCGATCCAGGGCGCGAAAATCGCCAGGACCAGAAACAGGATCATCAGGATCAGGCCCAGCACCGCCAGCTTGCTGGCAAGGAACTGCGCCGCGAACAGGCGCAGCATGCTTTCGCGCGCCGCCGGCGCGGCCGGGGATTCCAGCGCGAGATCCGCCGCGCTCATGCGCTCGCCCGCACGCGCGGATCCAGGATGGTATAGATAATGTCGACCGCCAGATTGAGCGCCGACAGGAACACCACGGTGAGCATCAGGTAGGCGACCACCACCGGGCGATCGAGGGTGATGATCGAGTCGATCAGCAGCTTGCCTATGCCGGGCCAGGAAAACACGCTTTCGGTCACCACTGCGAACGCGAACACCTGGCCGAATTCCAGCCCGGCTATGGTGACGATGGGGATCATGATGTTCTTGAGCAGATGCACGCCCAGCACGCGCGCCTCGGACAGGCCGCGGGCGCGCGCGAACTTGATGTAATCGAGCGGCAGGCATTCGCGCGTCGCCGCGCGCGTCACGCGGATGATCAGGGCGCACTTGGCGAAAGCGATGGTCGCGACCGGAAGCATCAGGCTGCGCCAGCCGTCCCAGCTGAATATGCTGAGCTGGATCGGCCCGAAGGACTGCAGCGGTCCGCGCCCGCCGGCCGGCAGCCAATGCAGGAAAACCGCAAACACCATGATGAGCATCAGGCCGACCCAGAAGTTGGGCAGGGAGAATCCCAGCACCGACCCGGTCATGACCGAGCGCGCGCCGAAATTGTCCGGCTTGAGCCCGGCGTAGATGCCCAGCGGCACGCCGATCAGCAGCGCGAGCGACATGGCTGCGGTGGCCAGTTCCAGCGTGGCCGGCATGCGCTGCAGGATCAGGCGCATGGCGGGCTCGCCGGTGAGGAAGCTATTGCCGAAGTCGAGGTGGATCAGCGCCTTGTTCAGAAAGATGAGGTATTGGCGCCACAGGGGCAGGTCGAGGCCGAGCGACTGGCGGATGAGCGCGCGTTCGGCCTCGGTCGCCTCGGGGCTGGCGAGCATGGAAACGGGGTCCCCGACCAGGTACAGCGCCGCGAACACCAGCGCCGACATGGCCAGAACCACTCCGATGGTCTGGAGCAGTCTGCGAACGATGCTGGACAACACCCTTGCAGGCGCCGCTGGACTTTGCCCGCTGCCCTTCGACCTCTGCCTACTTGGCCAGGGTGATGTCTTGCGCGAGCGTCATCTGATCCGAGCGCCCGCCGTAGCGCACGTCCTGCTTCATGGCCCAGACGGACAGTTCGAATTGCAGCGGCAATATGGCGTAATCCGACATCGCCATTTCCCCGGCGCGCTGCAGCATTTCGGCGCGCTTGGCGTCGTCCTGCGTCTTGGACGCCTCGACGATCAGACGGTCGAGTTCGGCGTTGGAATAATTGCTCCAGTTGGTCGTGCCCATGCCCTGCTTGGGATCATGGGTGGCGACCAGCGCCGTGAGCGGATGCGCCATTTCGCCGGTCGCGGCCGCCCAGCCGGCCAGGTAGGTGCTGAAGGCATAGCTGTCGCGCTTCTTGAAGAACACCGGCGGCGCCATGGTTTCGACATCGGTCTTGATGCCGATGCTCGCCCACATGGACGCGACTGCCTGCGCAATGCGCTGGTCGTTGATGTAGCGGCCGGCGGGCGAACCCAGCGAAACCGTGAAGCCCTTGGGATAGCCGGCGGCGGCGAGCAGTTCCTTCGCCCTGGCCGCGTCGGCGGGCGCGACGGTCGCCAGCTTCTTGGACGTGCCGAAGGCCGGGTAGGCGAGCAGATTGGCGGCCGGCTGCGCCACGCCGTCCATGATGCGCGCGACGATGGCGTTGCGGTCGATCGCGAGCGACAGGGCTTCGCGCACGCGCTTGTCGGTCAGCGGGTTCTTGCCGTCCGTACCCGACATGCCCGGAGGCACTTCCTTCGACTGGTTCATGGCCACGTAGATCACGCGCACCGAGGGCGTCTTCTGGATGTGCAGCTTCGGGTTCTTCTCCAGCTTGGCCAGGTCGTCGGTCGGGGGGTTCTCGATCATGTCCACGTCGCCCGCGAGCAGGGCCGCCACGCGCGCCGCCGGATTGGTGATGGGACGGTAGATCACCTTGTCCCATGCCGGTTTCGGGCCCCAGTAATTCGGATTGCGTTCGAGTACGATTTCAGCGCCGCGCCTCCAGGATGCGAACTTGTACGGGCCGGTGCCGATGAGGCCGTCGCCGCGATTGAGTTCCACCGTGGTCTTGCCTTCGGGCGCGGGTCCGGACGCGGCTTTCCTGGACATGACGGGCACGATCGACAGATTCGCCAGCAGCACCGGCGACGGCCCTTTGGTGGTGATCTTGAGCGTCAGCGGGTCGACCGCCTCGACTTTGTCGATGGTCTTCAGGTACAGGGTGAAGGAGGACGGGCTGTTCGGAACCTTGGGCACGCGGGCATAGGTGAAGACGACGTCATCGGCGGTGAAGGGCGAGCCGTCGGAGAACTTCACGTTGGGGCGAAGCTTGAACAGCCACACATTGCCGTTGACCTTCCAGGATTCGGCCAGGCAGGGGACGGGCATGGCGTTGGCGTCGGTGCGCACCAGCGGATCGAACAGGGTTTCCGAAAACTGGATATTGGGCGTGAGCGAATGGAATTGCGGGTCCATCGAGCTCGGTTCCGTGGCGAGCGCGATCGTCAGGTCGCGCGCCTGCGCCATGCCGGCGATGCATAGCATACCCGCGACCAGCGTCGATATCAGGATGGATTTGCGTATGGACTTCATGGTCATTGCCTCTCATAAGACAGGGTAAGTGTTCGGGTGGCCGCTGCCGCGGTCCACCGATTGCGCGATATTCTACTCCGGCCCGCGACCGGGCAAGGGATGGCCAGAAGCGGAGCATGACGCAAGGTCGGCCCGGCGCGGTGCCGATCGGCCAGAAGTGCGAGAATATAGGAGCTGACATTTCTTTTCGCCGAAACGACATGAACGCAACACCGGATAGCGACGACGACGACGAGTTCACCGCTATATTTGAAGGCCGGCCGAAAGTTGAAAGTCCGCCGCCGGCCCCACCGTCACTGGCGACGGTTTCGGAAGCGCAGGCAAAGGAAGTAAAGGAGGAAGCCGCCAAGCTGCAGCAGTCGGGCTATTGCATCAACATCGTGCGCCCGGCGGCAAAGGTTGCGCCTCTCGCGCCCGGGGCCAAGCGTTACATCCTGTGCATAGACGACGATGTGCCCTTGGTGCAGATCCTGGCGAGGAAACTCGCTTTGGACGGTTATGCCGTACGCACGGCGTCCGATCTCAAGACCATCGTCGCCGAGCTGCAGAAGCTGCCGTTCCCCGATCTGATACTGCTCGATGTGGGCTTGCCCGGAATAAGCGGCTTCGATCTGCTGCGAAAGATACGCAAGCATCCCAAGTTCGGCTCCGTCCCGGTTATCATGCTCACCGGCCACTCAAGCCCCGAACACGTGCTGCAGGGCATGACCAGCGGGGCCGATGGCTACGTGTCCAAACCTTACCAGTTCGACGCTCTGGCTATCGCGATCAAGACGGTTCTCGGACTGAATTGACCGCCTTCGCGCGGCGGTTTGCTTCAGACGGCGGGTTCAGCCGGTCCTTGCCCGTGGGACACTGGACCGGTCTATTTTTCCTGAAGCCGATAGATGTAAGCAACGAGTGCATTGATCCGGGTTTGTACATACGGTTCCGATTCCTTGGAGCCGCTCCCATTCGCGTCCTTGAGCGCCCCATAGTAGCTGCCCCAGATCGGCATGTCGCGCGTGCCATGCGCCTCGATTGCCTGTCGTCCATCGATTACTTCCCGGACTCTCTCAAACGGAAACCTGCCCCTGTTGGCTTTGGCGAGAACGGTGAGATCGCTTGGACGCGTGCGCGTTTGGTTATAGGGTCCATCGCCCTTGCCGGCGAGGCCGTGGCATGCGGCGCAATGTAACGAGTACTCTCGTTTGCCGAAGTCGAACTCGGCCGGTTGCGCCAGGACGACGCTCGAGGCAAGCCACAGGGTGATCCACGACACAACCGCGCCCGCAACCGAACATTTGCCAGCCATGATGTTGTGTTCTCATTCCAGCCCATCAGTTTGGGCCTGTTTCCACGCTACGCCCGTTTGAGCGCCCGGCGTTGACTTCTATCACGCTATCCGCCTGCGCACGGCAAGGCCGGGCGAAACCGCCGGGGGTGTCGGCAATACCACCTGCAGAATGGCTGTGTACGCCATTCTGCAGACGATGCCGGATTCGGACTGTGCTGCGTGCCTACTGCTGACGCGGCGGTCCGCCGTCCTGGCCGGCGCGCCGGCCGGGTCCGGCGCCGCCCGGGTGCCGCGACCGCATCTGATCGCGCAGCTGTTCCAGCGCCTGGCGCTCCTGCTGCCGGCACGCGCGCAGACCCGTTTGGTCCTTCGCGGCCTGAACGCAGTTCACGGCCTGCTGCAGCGTCTGGATGCGGCTCTGGTACTCCTGCACGATCTCGGCCTTGAATGCTTCCAGATTGGGTCCGGCATTTTGCTGCGGCGCGCGCGGCGCCTGTTGCGCGTAAGCCTGCGTGCAGGCGAGCGTGCCGGCGAACATGACGGCGGCTGTTGCGAACGTCGAGATTTTCATGCGTATTCCCCTTAGGTTGATGGTCACAGGATTCCGGCCGTCGCAGCCGGCACCGCTTGCGTCGAAACATCCGACGTCACACAAACGCAGCCCTCCACAGCCTCAATTGCAAGCGTTCGTCTTGCGCGCTAGACCGCGATCCGCTGTCGCGGTCGTCCCGGGAACACGAGGTCCAGCACGCCCTCGTCCCAGCCATAAGCATCACCCATGCACGACGCAAGCAGCGCGCGCCAATCCACCCGCACCAGGAGATCGCGGTCCTCGTTCAAGCTGCGCTCGCCGAGTCCGCCGAAGTCGCCGATCATGCGCCTGCCCTGCACGCCGCCGCCGCACAGCAGCATCAGGCCGCCATGGCCGTGGTCGGTGCCGCGACTGCCGTTTTCGCGCACGGTGCGGCCGAATTCGCTCATCACTACCACGCGCGTGCGCTGCCACTCGCGCTCGCCCAGCGCCGTCTTCAGCGCGATCAGTCCATCGCCGAGATCGCCCAGCACCCTGCCGAGGATGGCTTCCTCGTTGGCATGGGTGTCGACGCCCCCCAGGTCGAGAAACGCGAGCGCGAGGCGCGGATTGTTATGCAGGATGCGCCCGACCGAGGAAGCGACGCGGTGGAAAGTGCCGGCGCCCGGAGCGCCGCGCGCAGCCTGCACTTCCATCCCCATGTCGGCGGCGACTTCCGCCTCGGTCGCCATCGCCTGCTCCAGCGCTTCGCCGCTGCGCTGTCCGCGATGGGCGGCGCGGATCGCGTCGAGCAGCCGGCCTTGCGCAAGATTGAGGCCGCTGCCGCTGAGCGGCGCGACGTCCGGCATGCCCTCGCCGCCGCGAAAGGCGAGGGGAACCTCACGCGTGAAGCTGATGCCGCCGCGGCCGTTGCCCAGGGCCTGCGCCGCGCGCGCCATGAATCCGGTGCTGCCGTGGATCGCACCGGTGCCGAGTTCGAACAGGTCCTGCGCCTGGAAATGGCTGCGGCTCTTGTCGGTGGTGCCGGCGCTCGCGGCGAAGGCCAGTTCGCCGGCGGCGAACAGTTCGGCCGCCTGCCTGAACGCAGGATGGGCTGCGAAACCGGTATCGCCGAGGCGAACGCCTTCGCGCAGCGCCGTCGCCGCAAGCGTGGGGCGCAGCTCGGGCAGGCGCGGGTCGCTTACCGGCGCAATGGCGAACAGTCCGTCCAGGCCGCCTCTGAGGAAGATCAGGATCAGCCGGCCGTCGGTCGGCGTCGGGCTCGCGGCAGCAAAGGCGTCGAGAAACGGCAGCGCCAGCCCGGCGGCGGCCATACCCAGAAATGTCCTGCGCGAGGCCATCGCTATCGCCGCATGAATTCGGGACTGGCGAGCAGCAGCGCCACGCGTTCTTTCTGCGACAGGGCGGCGGCGGCAGCCAGCGTGGTGTTGGAGACCGGCCCGACGAGGCGTTCGGTGCTGGCGGCGTCGATGCTGCAGGCGGGACCTTGCAACAGGCGGCGCCTGCGTTCCGCCGGATTCATGCCGGGATCGCCCATCGCCTGCCCGGCCGCCACGCCATCTGCTGCAAGCGGAACCCGGCCGGCTGCCACGCCCATTGCGAGGCGAACCCGCTTGGCCATCGCCGCCGAGGACAGCCAGTCGGACTCACGCGCGCCGTAGCCGTCGGGTGTCGTATGCATCAGCGGCGCCTCCCCCATGTCGAGCAGCGCAGCGGCGAGCAGTGCTGCGTTGGCTACGGGCTGGTCGCCGCAGGCGGCGCGCGCTGCAGAAAGGACGAAGTCGACCGGCTCCTTGAACTTGCCCGGCTGGCGCAGCGAGCGCTCGAACTCCCGCGATTGCAGCAGCGGCCACAGCGTGGCGCTGATGCTGCCATTGCCGGCCAGAAAGCCGCGCGCCATCGCCTCGACCAGCGCCGGCGGCGGATCGTCGCTCAGAAAACGCTGCGCCAGTTTGTACGCGACGTGACGCGCGGTGGCCGGATGCAGGGCAAGGAGGCGGAGGGCGCGGTCGATTTCCGCCATTCCTTCGCCCGCGGGAAAACGCTGACCGAGGAATATTTTTTCGCCATAGTCGTGGCGGCGCGGATCGAACAGGAACAGGCCCATGCGCGTTGCGCCGGCGCGTTCGAGATTGCGCTCCTGCATGCGCGGCGCGTAAATGCCGGCTCCGGTGATGATGCGCGCCAGCTCCTGCACATCGGACTGCGTATAGCCGCCGTCCACGCCCAGCGTGTGCAGCTCGAGCAATTCGCGCGCGAGATTTTCGTTGATGCCGAGCGTCCGGCCGCGCTCGGCGGCGAAACGCGCCAAGGTGGAGTCGGGCGCGGTCGACTGTGTGTTGTCGAGGTAGACCTGCATCGCCGGGCTGAAGAAGCTCGCGCGCAGCAAGGCCTCGAAGGAATCGGTGCGCATCGCCCGCTCGATGGACTGGACGTAATCGCCCGCGAGCAGCTTGCCCGGACCCTTCTGCGCGTAGATCGAGAAATGATTGAGCCAGAACGCAAGCAGCGCCTCGTGCGCCGGGTTATCGCTGTTCGCCATCGCCAGCAGGCGCGCCTGGACCGCGGCGTTGAGGTAGCGGCGCTCCTCCTGCTGCAGCAGTTTCAGCTGGTCGGGGTCGGGCCGGCGTTCGCGCGCCGATCCGCCCGGTCCGAGCCGCGTCCAGGTCTCGTCCGCGGGCGCCAGCGGCAGCGCGCGCAATGTGTCCACGACGCTCGGGGGCAGGGCGGAGCCGGCGTTGATCGCCCGCTCGATGTACTGTCGCGGCGTCAGTGCCATCGTTGCGGACAGGGTGGCGGGCGTGGCGCCGAAGCCGAAGCGCGCGAGCATGGCGCGCGCCGTCGCTTCGTCCATGACGGCGTCGAGACCCTGCGCAGACGCGCGATTCACCATGGTCACGCCGGCGGCGATACACACGGCGACGATTGCGGCAAGGCGTACTTTGCGCTTCAAGCGGTGTTTCTCCCTGGACTGCGCGATCGCATGATTCCTGCGCCCTCTACAACGGCCATTGCGCAGCCATGGTAGACCGGCTCGGGCGCGGAATTTGTAAGACTTTGTATCGATCGGTTACACGCAACGGGGCGCGCAGGCGCGGGGAAAACAGCCCGGTGCGCGGCTCTGGAAGCCGGTCTCCAGCCAGTACCCCGGGCGTGCGAGGCACAGATCAGCTTGTGCGGGCCGCCGCCGCATGTCAGCATCGCGTCAACATGTTCAGCGGCGAATTTTCGCCCGCCATCGGGAAAATTGCATGAAACGCACAGGCTATCGCTACCGCAGCGGCCGCGCTGCCGCAAACTACGACTGCATTGTGATCGGCTCCGGCATCGGCGGCCTCAGCTGTGCCGCGCTGCAGGCGCGCCTCGGGCGCAGAGTCTGCGTGCTGGAGCAGCACTACACCGCCGGCGGCTTCACCCATTCCTACGAACGCAAGGGATTCGAGTGGGACGTGGGCGTGCACTACATCGGCGAGGTGCACAAGCCGCGCAACATGTTGCGGCGCATTTTCGACCTGATCTCGGACGGGCAGCTCAGGTGGGCGCAGATGGATGCGGTGTACGACCGCATCATCATCGGCGATCGCCGCGTCGACTTCATCGCCGGGCGCGCCAATCTCGCCGCTTCGCTCAAGCGCCACTTTCCGGACGAGGCGCCGGCGATCGACGCCTACCTCGAGCTGGTGGCGCAGACCGCGCGCTCGGCGCAGAAGTTCTTCGCCGGCCAGGCGATGCCGCGGCTCGCCGCGCGCGCCTATAACGCGCTGCGCCCGCTGATGGTGCCCAAGGCCTGTTTCCAGACGGTGCGCGAGGTGCTGGAGGGGTTGACGCGCAACCAGGAGCTGATCAGCGTGCTCGCCGGCCAGTGGGGCGATTACGGCATGGTGCCGCGCGACGCTTCCTTCATGATGCACGCGAGCGTGGTGAAGCATTATTTCGACGGCGGCAATTATCCGGTGGGCGGATCGTGGCGCATCGCCGACAGCATCATCCCGGTGATCCGTGCTGCGGGCGGCGAGGTGTTCACCTATGCGCGGGTGAAACAGATCCTGATCGAGGACGGGCGCGCGACCGGCGTGCTCATGGCCAACGGCGATCGTTTGCACGCGGACGCGGTGGTCAGCGACGCCGGCGCGCGCACCACCTTCGAGGCGTTGCTGCCGCAGGCCGAGCGCGAGCGCTACGGCTACGCGGGCAAGCTCGCCAAGCTCAGGCCGTCGGCCGCGCACCTGTGCCTGTACGCCGGATTCAAGGGCAGCGCGGCGGCGCTCGGCCTGCCGCGCACCAATCTCTGGGTCTATCCCTCGATCGACCACGAGGGCAATGTAGCGAAATTCGCCGCCGACCTCGATGCGCCGTTTCCCATGCTCTACATATCCTTTCCCTCGGCCAAGGACCCGGAGTGGGACGCGCGCTACCCGGACAAGAGCACGGTGGAGGTGCTGACCATGGGGCCGTGGGAGCCGTTCGCCCGATGGGCCGGAACCACCTGGCAGCATCGCGGCGGCGACTACGAGGCGCTCAAGGCGAAGCTGCAGCAGCGCCTGCTCGATGCCTTGTACGACCAGCTGCCGCAGTTGCGTGGCACGCTCGCCTACGCGGAGTTGTCGACGCCGCTGTCGACCAGCTGGTTCGAGCACAACAGCCATGGCGAGATCTACGGTCTGGACCACGATGTGCGCCGCTTCAATCAGGACTGGCTGCACCCGGTGACGGCGGTGAAGGGCCTTTACCTGACGGGGCAGGACGTGGTCTCCGCCGGCGTCGGCGGCGCGCTGATGGGCGGCTACCTCACCACCAGCGCCATGCTCGGCCGCGACGCGATGAAGCTCATGCGCCTGGTGAAGGAGTGGCGGCCCGCGCTGTAGCGGCGGTGCCGCGAGCAGGCCTGTGTGGCCGTTCGCCGCAGTCGCGCAGGGCTAAGCCGTGCCGATCAGGCGCGAGATCCGGATTTCGACGCCCGGGCGCTGGAACCGCGCGACGCGCTCCTGGATCTGCCGGTCGGCGACGGTCATGCGCGTGCGCAGGCGCGTGTACTCCGCCCAGGAGGTGACGATGAAGCGCTCGACGAAGCGCCCGTCCTCGCCCAGGTCGCGGAATACGCGCCAGCTGGTCGCGCCGTTGCGCCGCCGCGTCGCTTCGATCGCCGCTATGGCCTGCAGGAATGCTTCGCGGTTCTTCGGGTCGATTTGGTATTCGACCTGGATCAGCACCGGTCCGTCGTCGGGCAGGGGCTCGACCGCGATCGCGAGCTCCGGCAACTGCAGGCCCGGCGTCACGTCCTCTTCGTCGCCCATCTTGACGCGGACGCGGTAGCCGAGCGCAAGCAGCGCGAGCATGGCGCCCGCCGACGCGCTCAACGCCACGCGCGTGCCTTCGGCGCTGGCGAGCCAGCCCCAGAGCACGCTGCCGAGCGCGAGGCTGGTCTGCATCGCCACCAGGCTCATCGCCACGGCGCGCGCGCGCACCCAGGCCGGCGCGGTGCTCTGCGTGCCTGCCGACAGGCTCGCGAGCACCGCCACCCAGGCCGCGCCAGCCGCGCAGGCGCCCAGCAATGCCATGACGGTGGTATGCGTAGCGGCGACCAGCAGCGTGGCGATCGCCCACAGGACCACGCCCGTGCTGACCACGGTGTTCAGCGGCACGCGGTGCAGCTGGCGCGGAATGGACAAGGCGCCGATGATGGCGCCGATGCCGAAGCTCGCGGACAACAGACCGAAGCCGCCGGCGCCGAGCCCGAGCTGATCGCGCGCGATCACCGGCAGCAACGCCCACAGCGCGCTGGCGCAGACGCAAAAGCTCAGGTTGCGCAGGATCAGCGCCAGCATCGGCGGCGAGTGCCGGGCATAGCGCAGCCCGCTCTGGATGCCGGACAGCAGGGTTTCCGGCACGCCGGGAATGGCGTGACGCGGGCTGTGCCAGCCACGCACTGCGACGATCATGACGAGGAAGAAGGACGCGCTGGCGAGCAGGGCGCTGCCCGAGCCCAGCCAGGCCGCCAGCGCGCCGGCGAACGCGGGTCCGGCGGCGCGCGCGAGATTGAACGCGACGGCGCCCAACCCGAGCGCGCGCGGCAGCTCGGCGCGGCCCACCAGATCGTTGATGCTGGCCTGCTGCGCCGGCAGATAGAGGGTGAAGCCGGCGCCGATCAGAAAAGTGCCGGCAAGCAGGGCCTTGGGCCCGAGCATGCCGAGCAGCGCGGCGACCCCGAGCGTCGCCGTGGCCGCCAGCAGGATCAGCTGTGTCACCAGAATGATGCGGCGCCGGTCGACGATGTCGGCCAGCGAACCGGCGAGCAGCCCGAACAGCAGCGAGGGCGCGGTGCTTGCGGTCTGCACCAGCGCTACCATCAGCGCGGACGTCGTCAGCGTCGCCATCAGCCAGGCCGCGACGGTCGCCTGCATGGTGTAGCCCAGCGCCACCGCCACCGAGCCGATGTAGAAGCGCCGGAACGAGACCAGCCGCAGCGGCGAAGTCTCGAACAGTTGTGCCAGCAGCCGGGCGGCGCGCGTGCTCAAGTGACGGACAGGACGATACCGGCGTTCTAGTCCTTCGCCACCTGCAGCACCAGCTTGCCGAAATTGCCGCCGCTGAACAGCTGGTTGAGCGCCTCGGGAAAGGCTTCGATGCCTTCGACGATGTCTTCCTTCGATACGAACCTGCCCTCGCGCATCCACTGCGAGATGTCGCGGATGGCTTCGCCGTAGCGCGCGGCCCAGTCGAATACGACCATGCCCTCCATGCGCGCCCGGTTCACCAGCAGGGAGAGATAATTGCTCGGTCCCTTGATCGGCGCGGTGTTGTTGTACTGCGAGATCGCGCCGCAGATGACGATGCGCGCCTTGCGGTTGATGCGCGTCAGCACCGTGTCGAGTATGTCGCCGCCGACGTTGTCGAAATACACGTCCACGCCCTTGGGGCAGTGTTGCTTCAGTCCGTCCCTGACCTTGCCGGCCTTGTAGTCGATGCAGGCGTCGTAGTGCAGCGCCTTCACCACGAAGTCGCATTTGTCCTTGCCGCCGGCGATGCCGACCGCGCGGCAGCCTTTGATCTTCGCTACCTGGCCGACGGTCTGGCCGACGGCGCCGGCCGCGCCGGACACCACCACGGTCTCGCCCGCCTTGGGCTGGCCGACTTCCAGCAGGCCGAAGTAACCGGTCATGCCGGGCATGCCGAGCACATTCAGCCATTGCGAGGGCGTGCCCAGGCGCAGGTCGATTTTGGAGAGGCCGATTTGCGCGGCACTGGCGGGATCGACCAGGCAATACTCCTGCACGCCGAAGCCGCCGGCCACATGATCGCCGAGCGCGAACTGCGGGTTCTTCGACGCGATCACTCTGCCCACGCCGCCGGCGCGCATCACCTCGCCGATGCCGACCGGCGCGATGTAGCTCTTGCCCTCGTTCATCCAGCCGCGCATCGCCGGGTCGAGGGAAATCTGCAGCACTTTGACCAGCACCTGGCCCTGCGCCGGTTCGCCCAGGGCTTCGCTGCTGAAGGTCCAGTCGCTCGGTTTGGACATGCCCACGGGGCGGGCGGCAAGGCGATACTGGCGGTTGGTCAGGGACATGGCCGGGCCTTTCACGGAATGGAAGAGTGCGGCCGCATAGAGTACATCAGCGATGGCTGCTTCGCAGCGCGCTCTTGCCTGCGCCAGGGAGGTCAAAAGAAAACGCGAAGGGACGCTCGTCCCTTCGCGTCGGCCCTGCCTGCTACTTGGCGGTCGCGCCGCCGTAGCGTTCGCTGTAGAACTTCTGGATCTTTTCCAGCTGCTCCTTGCTCATGCCCTTGGTAAACCATTCGTGGCGCACGTCGGAATCGAGATATTTCTTCACGATCTCGCCGTACAGCTCGGGTCCGGCAACCTGTTTCACTTCCGGCAGGAACTCGGTGTAGAAATTCTTCGCTACATCGTAGATTCCATGCCACCAGGCATAGTCGGGGCCCGACATGGCCGCGCCATGGCGCGCGCGGCGGCCTTCGTGATGCCACAGCTCCCAATAGATCCAGTCGAGCTTGTCGTCGAAATTCGCCTTGGTGAGCTTGCCTTTGTCCATCAGTTCCTGCCGGATGGCGGTCGCAGGCTTGGCGAATTTATTGTCGTACAGGTCGACGAGGTTGTCGAATTGCTTGTAGAAACCGGACACGAAGGGATCGGAGTGGCAGCTGCTGCACACGTCCTTCATGTTGTCGCGCCGCTGGTCCGCATTCTCCAGCTTCTTCGAGATCGGCGGGCGCAGCGTCCAGCTGATGCGCGCGCCCACGTCGTGGGTCACCGGCTGTTGCGGCGTGGCGCTCATATGGCAGGTGGCGCAGGTCGGCGCGGCGGTATAGTCCCTGCCGACCACCCACTTGTCCTTCTTCATGTTCATGCGGTCCTTGAACGACTCGTACAGGATGCCGTGCTTGGACTCCTGATACACCTCGATCTGCGGATGGTCCGGCCCGAGATGGCATTTGCCGCAGATCTGCGGCTCGCGCACCTGCGCCTTGGAGAAATTGTGGCGCGCGTGGCAGGCCGAACATGAACCCTTGGAACCGTCCGGGTTGATCCTGCCGATGCCGGTGTTGGGCCAGCTGTCGGTATCGAGCTTGCCGTTCGCGAGTACCTCCACGTTCGAGCCGTGGCACTGCCGGCAGCCGACGGCAACCACTTCAGGCCCGCCCACAACTTCGCCCAGATAGTTGTCGGCCGAGTTGAGAATGTCGGCGGCCTTGGCGTGGTGGCTCCCGGTCATTTCCTTCTCTTCCTTGGGATGGCACTGGCCGCAGTCCTTGGGTGTCACCAGGATGGCGATGGTGTAGCCGTTGTGGTCCATTGCATCGGGCTCGCCTTTTTGTGCCTTGTGGCAGCCGTAGCAGTCGACGCCTTTCTGCGCGTGTTTGCTCAGGCGCCATTCCTTCACGAAGGACGGGGACTGCGCTTCGTGGCAGCCGATGCAGGCCTGTCCCTCCTTGGAAATCTTCAGGCCCTTGGCCGCCTGGCCGGTCCCCGGAGACATCCCGAACGCTAGGCTGAACAGCAACAGCGCAAGCAGTCGCAACAAGAATCCCCTGTGCATGATTTTCCCCTTTTTGTCATCTGAAGACGGCTGGCAAGGCCGGGCGCGGGATGAGTTGAGCGTCGCGACCGAGGCTTGCTTGATGGCTGCAACTCTATGGCCGGGGACCCCGCGTGGCTATACCCACGAAGTAGTAAGGGGTATGGGCGAACTGCCGCCATCTTCTTTTCTTGGCGAAAGCATCAGGTTTGCACGGGCACTACATCGATGCGGCAGCGAACACGTCCTGCATTGTTTTGCAAGTGCAAGTCGGCGCGGCTTGCCCAGCCGTTGATTATTGTCAAGACCCTGCCCTAAAGCAGGGTGAAAATAAGTTTGAAAAACCGCGCCTTGCGGTTAATCAAGAAAGGATTTCTGCCATGTCCACCCTAGCTCACGGCACGGGCCCCTCAGAGGTTCTGTCCGAACATCTTCCGCACCATTCATTTCCCTGGCGCGCGCTGGTGCCGATCGCGGTTGCGGCAGCAATTGCCCTGTTCCCGGCGCCCGACGGCCTGCCGCAGCACGCTTGGTATTACTTCGCGATATTCGCCGGCGTGATCGTGGCGCTGATGGTCGAGCCTCTGCCGGGCGCCGCAGTCGGCGTGATCGGCGTGACGCTCGCGACCGTTCTCTGCACTTTCGTTCTGTTCGGACCGGATCAACTCGCCAAGCCCGGCTTCAAGGCGCCGGCCGAGGCGCTCAAGTGGGCGCTGTCGGGCTTCGCCAACGGCACGGTCTGGCTGATATTTGCGGCGTTTATGTTCGCCCTGGGCTACGAAAAGGCCGGCCTGGGCCGGCGCATCGCGCTGCTGCTGGTCAAGCTGCTCGGGCGGCGCACGCTGACGCTGGGTTACGCGGTTGCGATCGCCGACCTGATCCTCGCGCCGTTCACGCCCTCGAATACCGCGCGCAGCGGCGGCACCATCTTCCCGGTGATCCGCAACCTGCCGGCGCTGTATGACTCGAAACCGAACGAGCCGTCGAGCCGGCGCATCGGCGGCTACCTGATGTGGACGGCGCTTGCGGCCACCTGCGTCACCAGTTCGATGTTCCTCACTTCGATGGCGCCCAATCTGCTCGCGGTCGAGCTGGCGAAGAAAATCGCCAAAGTCGATATCAGCTGGACGCAATGGTTCATGGCTTTCGCCCCGGTGGGCATCCTGCTGCTGCTGGCGGTACCGCTGCTGGTCTACCTGATCTACCCGCCGGAAGTGAAGCAGGGCGACGAAGTGCCGAAGTGGGCCGCGGTCGAACTCGACAAGATGGGCGGGCTGACTTCGCGCGAGATCTGGCTGTCGGCGCTGGTCCTGCTCGCGCTCGGCCTGTGGATCTTCGGCGGCACGTGGGTCGATGCGACCACTGCGGCGCTGATCGTGGTGTCCCTGATGCTGATGCTGGGCGTATTGAGCTGGGATGACATGCTCGCGAACAAGCAGGCGTGGAACACGCTGGTCTGGTTCGCCACCCTGGTGGCGCTCGCCGACGGGCTCGGACGTACCGGATTCGTCGCATGGTTCGCCAAGGCGCTCGGCGGGCAGCTCGGCGGCATCGCGCCGTTCAGCGCCATGATCGTGCTGGTGCTGGTGTTCTTCTTCACGCACTACATGTTTGCCAGCATCACCGCGCATGTCACTGCGATGCTGCCGGTGATATTGGCTACCGGCGCGGCGATTCCCGGCATGCCGCTGATGCAGCTCAGCATGCTGCTGGTGGTTACGCTGGGCATCATGGGCATCCTGACCCCGTACGCGACCGGCCCGAGCCCGGTGTATTACGGCAGCGGCTATATAGCCGGCCGCGATTTCTGGCGCCTGGGTGCGATATTCGGCGTGATCTACATCGCTGCAGTGCTGCTTATCGGCGTCCCCTGGACTTCGATGGTGCAATAGCCAGCGGCGCTTCGGCATGCGGACAGATGCGCATGCCGAGTGCGCTTTCTGCGCCGCCGATGACAATTGTCAAGCTCGGCCAGGAACGGCGGCGCAGGATGAAGGCGTGAAGCAAATGTTGGCGTGCTTAGCCGGGTGCTGGTTGTCGCGAGGGCAGCAGCGGCGTGCGCAGTTATAGACCATGAGGCCACCGGAAGGTCGACAGGAACGGCCGAGCCTGGCGCTGCACTTGGGCGTGGTGCTCGCGCTCAAGTTCGCGCTGCTCGCGCTGCTGTGGTATCTGCTGGTCATGCCCTACCGGGTGGAAGTCGACGCGCCGGCCATGGGCGCGCGGCTGACGCAGGCTGCGCCGCCATCCAATTTGAAGGAGCAGGCATATGATCGATCCGACCGTCGTTGAGCTTTCGCGCGCGCAATTTGCCGCCGTCGCGATGTACCACTTTCTGTTCGTTCCGCTGACGCTGGGCCTCGCCTGGCTGCTGGTGATCATGGAGTCGGCCTACGTCATGAGCGGCAAGGAGATCTACCGCGACATGACCAAGTTCTGGGGCAAGCTGTTCGGCATCAATTTCGCCCTGGGCGTCACTACCGGTCTCACCATGGAGTTCCAGTTCGGCACCAACTGGGCCTATTACTCGCACTACGTCGGCGACATCTTCGGCGCACCGCTGGCGATCGAGGGCCTGATGGCATTCTTCCTCGAGTCCACCATGGTGGGCCTGTTCTTTTTCGGCTGGAAGCGCCTTCCCAAGGCCGGCCATCTTGCCGTCACCGCTCTCATGGCATTGGGCACCAATCTGTCGGCGATACTGATCCTGATCGCCAACGGCTGGATGCAGGACCCGGTCGGATCTGCGTTCAATCCGGTCACCATGCGCATGGAACTGGTCGATTTCGCCGCGCTGGTGTTCAATCCGACCGCGCAGGCCAAATTCGTGCATACGGTGGGCGCGGGCTACGTCACCGGTTCGGTGTTCGTGCTCGGCATTTCGTCCTGGTACCTGCTGCGCAACATGCACGTCGAGTTCGCGCGCCGCTCGTTCCGCATCGCCGCCGCGTTCGGCCTCGCGTCGGCGGCCTGCGTGATCGTGCTCGGCGACGAATCCGGCTACTCCGTGACCGAATCGCAGAAATCCAAACTGGCGGCGATCGAAGCCATGTGGGAATCCGAGCCGGCGCCGGCGGGGCTGACGCTGGTGGCTTCGATCAACGAGGAAGAGCAGAAGAACAACTGGCAAATCAAGATTCCCTACGTGCTCGGCCTGATCTCCACGCGCTCGGCCAATACCGGCCTGCCCGGCATCCGCGAAATCCGCGCGCACAACCGCGAGCGCATCAAGTCCGGCATCGAGGCGGTGAGCGCGCTCGAGGCGATGCGCCGCGATCCGCACGACTCCGCTGCGCGAGAACAGTTCGGGGCGCATGAAAAGGATATGGGTTATGGCCTGCTGCTGCGCCGCTACACGGAAGACGTGCGCGCAGCCACGCCGGAGATGATCGAGCGCGCGGTGATGGATTCGGTGCCACGAGTCGCGCCCCTGTTCTGGAGTTTCCGCCTGATGGTCGGCCTCGGATTCTCCTTCCTCGCGCTGTTCGCGCTCTCGTTCTGGTTCGCGGTGAAAAACGAATTCCGCGACAAGACCTGGCTGCTGCGATGGGCGCTGTGGGGCATGCCCCTGCCCTGGATCGCATCGCAATTGGGCTGGTTCGTCGCCGAGTACGGCCGCCAGCCCTGGACGGTATTCGGCCTGCTGCCCACGCATATCTCGGCTTCGTCGCTGTCGGCCGCGAACCTATGGGGCTCGATCGCGGCCTTCGTCGGTTTCTACACCCTGCTGCTGATCGCCGAGCTCTACCTGATGTTCAAATATGCGCGGCTCGGCCCGACCGTGCTGCAGGCGGATGCGCCTGTTTCCGGCGCCGGCGCCCCAGCTTGAGGAGATGATCATGTTCGACTATCTGACCCTGAAACTCATCTGGTGGCTGCTGGTGGGCGTCCTGCTGATCGGCTTTGCGATCATGGATGGCCATGACATGGGCGTGGGCGCGCTGCTGCCCTTCCTGGGCAAGGACGACACCGAACGGCGCGTGATGATCAATACCGTCGCGCCGCACTGGGATGGCAACCAGGTTTGGTTCATCACTGCGGGCGGCGCGATTTTCGCCGCCTGGCCGGTGGTGTACGCGACCGCGTTCTCGGGTATGTACTGGGCGCTGCTGCTGGTGCTGTTCGCGCTGTTCTTCCGTCCGGTCGGCTTCGACTACCGTTCCAAGCTGCAGGATCCGCGCTGGCGCTCGGCCTGGGACTACGGCCTGTTTGCCGGAAGCGCGATCCCGGCGCTGGTGTTCGGCGTGGCCTTCGGCAACCTGTTCCAGGGCGTGCCCTTCCATTTCGACGACAGCATGCGCTCGTTCTACACCGGATCATTCTGGGCGCTGCTCAATCCCATGGCGCTGTTGTTCGGCGTGGTGAGCCTTGCGCTGCTGACGCTGCAGGGTGCGACTTTCCTCGCGCACCGCACCGACGGGCCGCTGCAGGCGCGCGCGCTCAAGGCGTCGCGCCTGTTCGCGATCGTGCTGCTGCTCGCATTCTGCGCCGCCGGCTTCTGGGTGTCGCGCATCGACGGCTTCGTGATCAAGTCGATCGGCGACGTGGGCGCGGCGCTCAATCCGATGATGAAGGTGGTGGCGCGGGAGCCGGGCGCATGGTTCGGCAACTACCAGAAACTGCCGCTGCTGTGGCTGATTCCGGCGCTGGGCTGCGCCGGCGCGCTCGCGGTGATCCTGCTCGCGCGCCGTACGCTGCTCGCTTTCGTCGCGTCCTCGGTCTCCTGCCTCAGCGTGATTCTCACCGCGGGGGTGGCGCTGTTTCCGTTCGTGCTGCCGTCCTCGTCGACGCCGGCCGCGAGCCTCACCGCCTGGGACGCCTGCTCCAGCTACACCACGCTGAGCGTCATGTTCTGGGTCGCCCTGATATTCACGCCGATCGTGCTCGCCTATACCGGCTGGGCCTATCACGTGATGGCGGGCAAGGTTACGCGCGAATACATCGTGAGCAACGACAAAGCGCTTTATTGAATCGGATAGGGAGGTCGTCATGTGGTATTTCACCTGGGTGCTCGGGCTGGGCTTTGCGGTACTGCTCGCGATCCTGAACGCGCTGTGGTTCGAGGCGCAGGACGAGCGCGACGGGAAGTAGGCGCGCCGGCTGGCGCGTGCGCCGCCTTACTGCGGCAGCAGGTGGGCGATCGAGTTGGCGTAGAAGCCGAGGAGCTTCGCTTCAGCCGGTTCGGCGGCGTACAGGCCGTCGCGCTCGGTGACCAGGTGGCGCAGCAGCATCATGCGCAGGCCTGCGGCAATGGCGTAGTCGCGGTCGCGCCGCGGGATGTAGATGCGCGCGCCGGCGGTTTCGAGCCGCTCGATCAGCAGTTCGACCTCGGCTTTCAGTTCGAGCTCCGACAGCGATTTGCCCGCGTTGCGCTCGAACACCAGCGCCACCAGCGGCACCGGCAGCACCGGCACCAGCTTGCCCACGCGCTGCATCAGCTGCGCGCCCAGTTCGGCCACGCGCTGCTGGCGCGTTTCCCTGTCGAGTTTCCCGAAATCGAAACCGCCCGAGCGCGTGTATTCGCGCATCGACAACGGCGTACCGAAATTGACGCAGGCGTAGCCGAAGCGGTGCCAGTCGCTGCGCAGCGCGAGTCCGGCCTGGTGCGCCGCGAACGCGAGCGTGTTCCAAGCCGCGCGCAGATGGCCCGGCCGCCTGGCGTCCGCGTCGAGGGCGAGCAGCAAGGTGCGGTCCTCCAGCGTGCGGTCGTAGTTGATGCCGAGCGGGATGAATACCAGATCGCGCTCGCCCTCGGGATTGAAGCCGCGGATCATGTAGTCGAGCGCGCCGAGCTTGGGCGCGCGCAGCCTGCCGTCGCGGCTCAGCGATCCTTCCGGATACAGCGCCTGGGTCACCCCGGCTTCGGTGGCCATGCCGATATAGCGCTCGAGCACGCGCCGGTAGAGCTCGTCGCGCGAGTTGCGGCGCACGAAGTAGGCGCCCATGGAGCGGGTCAGCTGTTGCAGCGGCCAGATGCGCGCCCACTCGCCCACGGCGTAGGACAGCGCAGCCTGGTCCGCCACGAGGTAGGCGGCGAGGATGTAGTCCATGTTGCTGCGGTGATTCATCACGAACACCACGGTGGCGTCGGGCGAAACGCGCGCGAGGCCCTCGGTATCGGTATAACCGACGCGCACCCGGTACAGCGTGCGCGCGATCCTGCGCCCCAGCCAGTAGCCGATGCGAAAGTAGAAATAGGCGTTGAAGGCAGGGACGATCTCGCGCGCGTAGCCGGCGATCTGCGCCATGACCACGTCGCGCGGCATGTTCTGCGCGCGCGCATGGCTCGCCGCCGCCTGCTGCACCTTTTCGTCGTAGAGCAGGCGGTCGATCAGCACCTGGCGGCGGGTCTGCTGGAACGGGCGGATTTCGATGCGCAGGCGCGAAGCGACTTCGTCCAGCACCTTGTTCGCGCGGCTGCGGATGAGCCAGCGCACGCTCGGCACTAGCAGCCGGTCGAGCAGGCCGATCAGCGCGAGCGCGCCGACAATGATGAGCAGCCACAGCGGCAGGGTGACGGTGCCCATGCCGGCGCCGGCGGCCTGAAGCCTAGGCTTGCTGGCGCAGCATGCGCTTCAGTATCTTGCCGGTCGCGCTCTTGGGCAGTTCCTTGACGATGTCGACGCGCGCCGGCGTCTTGTAGGCGGCGAGCTTTTCCTTGCACCAGTCGATCACGTACTGCCCGGAGAGCTGCGCGCCGTCCTTGGGCACCACCGCGGCGCACACGGCCTCGCCCTTGAGCGGATCCGGAATGCCGAATACCGCGACTTCCTTGATCTGGGGAATCTGGTAGAGGTAATGCTCGACCTCGGCCGGCCACACCTTGAAGCCGGAACAATTGATCATGTCCTTCACCCGGTCGACGATGAACACATAGCCTTCCTCGTCCATCCTGCCGATGTCGCCCGAATGCAGCCAGCCGCCGCGCAGCGCCTGCGCCGTCTCCTCGGGCTTGCCCCAGTATTCCTTCATCACGCCCGGGCCGCGCATCACGATCTCGCCCCAGGTTCCGCGCGGGACCTCCTTGTCGTTGTCGTCGAAGATCTTCACCTCGAAGTCCTCGATCGCGGTGCCGACGCTGCCGAACTTGTGCTTGGAGACGTGGTTGTAGGCGGCGCAGGGCGAGCACTCGGTCAGGCCGTAGCCTTCGTGCACGGCCGGGCCGTAGGTTTCGGTCCAGCGCCGCGATATCTCCTGCGGCATGGTTGCCGCGGCGGAAAAGTAATAGCGGATCGAGGTCAGCTTCTGCTTCGGCACGTTGGCGCCGAGAAGCGCGATGTAAATGGTCGGTACGGCAAAGAACATGGTGACGCGCTCGCGCTCGATCGTATCGAGCACGACATCCGGCACGAAGCGGCGGAACAGCACCAGCGTCGCCCCGGCGACGAATCCGGCGTTCATGATGTAGTTCTGCGCGAACACGTGGAACAGCGGCAGGAAGATCGCCAGCCGGTCCTTCGCGCCGTGGCCGGAGCAGTTCACCGCGGCGCGGGTGTTGGTGATGATGTTGTTGTGGGTCAGCGTCACGCCCTTAGGAAAGCCGGTGGTGCCGGAGGAATACAGCAGCACCGCCGGGTCGTCCGCGGCCATGTCTTCGGTCCTGAACGTCGGCTTGCCCGCGGCGAGCCAGTCGCCGAGCACGATTTCGCCCGCCGCCTCGCCTTCGCAGATCACCGTCTTCTGCACCGTCGGGCACAGGCTGCGCGGCACGTTGGGCAGCAGCTCTGCCGTGGTGAACACCACCTTGGCGCCGGAGTCGTTGAGCAGGTACTTGACCTCCTCGGACTTGAAGATCGAGTTGACCGAGACCACGATGGCGCCGATTTTTTCGCCGGCGAGGTAGGCGAGCATGAATGCCGGGATATTGGGCAGGTACAGGGCGATGCGGTCGCCGCGGCGCACGCCGTTGGCCTTGAGCGCATTGGCGAGGGCGCAGGCACAGGCTTCGAGCGCGCCGTAGCTGATGTCCCTGCCTTCGAACACGATGGCCTGGCGGCCGGGGTGCTCGCGCGCGATGCGCTCGACATGGTTGGCGATGTTCACGTCTTCTCCTCCACTATGCAGAAATCTCGTGGAACCGCGCCGGCTTTGCGCCTGCCGCGGGTGCCCTAGTTCTTCAATCGCATCTGCAGGTATTTTCCGATCAGGATCGCCGCCGGGTAGGCCACGTCGCGCTCCATTTCCTCGTGCAGCATCAGGTTTTCGGCGAAGCCGACCAGTTCCGCATGGCCTTCCGCTTCCGCCACGGCAACCAACTCCTCCAGGGCGGCGACGATGGCGCGCTGCACTGCGAGCAGATTGGGCATTTCATCGTGCAATCTGGCGGTCATGGTAATGGCGGCGGCCATTTCCGGCTCTATCGTGCCCTGCGCCAGCTCGGGCAGCAAGCCCAGGGGCGGAAACACGAATTCGTCCTCCAGCGCAAAGTGCCGCTCGAGCAGGCGCGCCACCAGCCGCGCCGCCTTGCCGGTCTCGCCCCCCAGTTTGCCCGCCGCGGTGATCTCGGCGAACAATGACTCATGCTCCGTCTTCATCGAATCCGGTGTTCTCAAATTCATGGTCACAGCTCCTTTGATGCACAGGCCACGGTCGTACGTCGCTATTGTCGCAGAAAATTGCACATTGCCCGGTTCAGGCTGGCGGTCGCGGCTGTGCTGACGGGCGTGCACGCGCGCTTCGCCGCGAGCGCTGCGATCAGATTGCCGCAGCGACGGCCTTGCCCACGTCTTCGGTGCTGGCCTTGCCGCCGAGGTCGGGCGTGCGCGGGCCCTCGAGCAGCACTTTCTCGATCGCGCGCAGTATCGCAGCGCCGGCCTCCGCGTGCCCGAGGTGCTCGAGCATCATCGCGCCCGACCAGATCTGACCGATCGGATTGGCGATTTTCTTGCCGTAGATGTCGGGCGCGGAGCCGTGCACCGGCTCGAACAGCGAGGGAAACGTGCGCTCCGGATTGATGTTGCCCGAGGGCGCGATGCCTATCGTGCCCGAAGTCGCCGGGCCGAGGTCGGACAGGATGTCGCCGAACAGGTTGGAGCCGACGATCACGTCGAAGCGCTGCGGATTGAGCACCATCTGGATGGTGAGTCCGTCGATGTGGTACTGGCTGGTTTTCACCTGCGGATAGTTCTTCGCCATCGCGGCGAAGCGCTCGTCCCAGTAGGGCATGGTGATGGAAATGCCGTTCGACTTGGTGGCGGAGGTCACTTCCTTGCGCGGGCGTGTCATCGCCAGCTCGAACGCGTACTTCATGATGCGGTCCACGCCCTTGCGCGTGAAGGTCGATGTCTGCAGCGCCATTTCGCGCTCGGTCCCCTGGAACAGGCGCCCGCCGATGGCGGAATATTCGCCTTCGGTGTTCTCGCGCACCACGAAATAGTCGATGTCGCCCACCTTGCGCCCGGCCAGCGGACAGGCCACGCCGGGCATCAGGCGCACCGGCCGCAGGTTGACGTACTGGTCGAACTCGACGCGGAATTTGACCAGGGAACCCCACAGCGAAATGTGGTCCAGCACCTTCGCCGGCCAGCCGGTGGCGCCGAAATAGATCGCGTCGTGGCCGCCGATCCTGTCTTTCCAGTCGGGCGGCATCCACCAGCCATGCTTGTCGTAGTTGTCGCAGCTCCAGTCGAAATGATCGAAGGCGAGCGCAAGGCCGAATTTGCGCGCCGCGGCGTCCAGCGCGCGCACGCCCTCGGGCATGACTTCCTTGCCGATGCCGTCGCCGGCGATGACCGCAATGCTGTGCTTTTTCATGATTGCCTTTCAGGATGATTTAGCGGGAACTGATGCGATTTTAGCTTTATCGGCCGATTGTTGCGGATTGCGCCGGCGGCGCGTGCGCATCCGCCCTGCGCGCGACAGGCTTGACGCGCTGCACGGTGCCTCGCACACTGGCGCGCAATGCGCAAATCGGGAGGGAGAGTTCGATGCAGGCGACACCGGATTACGAAGTCTATGCGATACGCTACGCCACGCTCGCGCGCAAGGCTTCGGACAATTTCATCGGCGGCGATCCGCACGAGGAGGGCAGCCCGCTCGATTATTTCGTCTGGCTCGTGCGCAGCGCCGCGCGCACCGTCGTCATCGACACCGGCTTCGATGCGCAGGTGGCCGAGCGGCGCGGGCGCAAGATGCTGCTCGCGCCCGACATCGGGCTGAAGCGCCTCGGCGTGGACGTGGCCACGGTGCGCGATGTGGTCATCACCCATCTGCACTACGACCACGTAGGCAATTTCGCGCTGTTTCCGCAGGCGCGCTTCCATCTGCAGGACAAGGAGATGCAGTTCGCCACCGGCAGGCACATGACCCAGCCGATTTTCTCGCACGCCTACGAGGTGGAGGAGGTGGTGGGCATGGTGCGCGAAGTGTACAAGGGCAGGGTGCAGTTCCACGACGGCGACGCGCTGCTCGCGCCGGGGCTGTCGCTGCATCACATCGGCGGGCACACCATGGGCATACAGTCGGTGCGCGTGCATACGCGCATCGGCTGGATCGTGCTCGCTTCGGATGCGACCCATCTCTACGCCAACATAGAGCAGGTGCGCCCGTTTCCGATCGTGCACAACGTCGGCGCCATGGTGGAGGGTTACCGCAGGCTGCGCGAACTCGCCGACGATCCGCGCTGGGTCGTGCCCGGGCACGACCCGCTGGTGATGCAGCGCTACCCCGCGGCGGGTCCGGGCCTGGAAGGCGTGGCGGTCCGGCTCGACGTCGAGCCGCGCGCCTAGAAGATCGTTTGCTGGCTGAGCACGAAAGGCTTGCGCGCTGCGCGCGCCAACCGTGTTTCTGGTACGGATAAGAAGCATCCGTACCAGAAACACGGTTATGGTTGCAAATCTGGTCGGCTTGGGTCTGGTTCTGTCCAAGATCACCGATTGCGCACGGATGGATTCTTATCCGTGTGCAGTCGGTGATCCGCGCGGACGGTTCTTTGTCCGCGCCAAATCGCAAGGTAGCGATAGACGATGCGCGATCCGGCCTATTTCTTGTCTTCCACCTTGCCTACGCGCTTGACCGCTGCGGCGAGCATGGCCGCGTCCTTGTCCCAGAATTTCTGGAATTCAGGCGCGTCGAGGTAATAGATCGGCGTTTCTATCTTCGCCATGATGGCCTTGAACTCCGGATCCTCGACCGCTTTCTTCGCCGCATCGCGCAGGGTCGCAAGCACGGGCGCGGGCGTCCCGGCCGGCGCGAACAGGCCCGACCAGATGTAGAACTCGACCTCGTAGCCGAGTTCCTTCAGCGTGGGCACTTCGGGCAGCGCGGCGAGGCGCTTGTTGCCCCAGGTGGCGAGCGCGCGCAGCTTGCCGCCCTTGATCTGGCCGATGACCGCCGCCGGCCCGGAGGCCAGCGCGTCGACGTGGCCGCCGACCAGCGCATTCATGGCCGGTCCGCCGCCGGTGTAGGGCACGTGCCAGAGTTGGACGCCGGCCGACTGGGCGAACATTTCCATCGCCATGTGCAGCGTGCCGTAGAGCCCGGACGAACTGAAGGTGATCTTGCCCGGGCGCTTTTTCGCGTCATCGACCAGATCCTTCACGCTCTTCCACGGGCTGTCGGCGCGCACCACCAGCACCGTCGGGTCGGCCGAGATCAGCGCTATCGGCGTGAACTGGCTCATCTGGTAGGGCGGCTTGCGCTCGAACAGCTTTTCCGCCTCGGGGATGATTGAAATCGAGGACAGCGCCATCATGATCGTATAGCCGTCGGGTTTGGCGTTGGCAAGGTAGGCCATGCCGATGGCGCCGCCGGCGCCCGCCTTGTTCTCGACGACGATGCGCTGCTTCAGCACTTTTTCCATCGCAAACGCCGTGGGCCGGCCGGTCAGGTCGGCGATGCCGCCCGGCGGAAAGGGTACGACCATGCTGATATGCCTGTTGGGATAGGCGTCTTCGGCGAGCGCAGCCCCGGCGAGCAGCGCGAGCATGAGCGTGCATGCGATTTCTTTTGCGATTTTTCTCATTTTGTCCTCGTTGAGCATTCGGGTTTTATGTTTTCGGCGCATCTTGGGCGTGGCGCGAAAGCGTGTCAAGCGCGCGGGGCGTGCGTGCACGAATGCGCTAAAATGCGCCATCGTCCTGCAGCGCCTGCCGTGAATCTCATCGCGCTAGAAACCTCCACTGAATATTGCTCGCTCGCCGTGTCGCGCGGCGCGCAGGTGTTCGAGCGCACATTTCATGCAGGACAGCGGCACTCCGAGCTTGCGCTGCCGGGCCTGCGCGAGTTGCTGCGGGAGGCCGGGCTGGAGCTGGGCGCGATCGGCGGCATCGCCTTCGGCGCGGGTCCGGGCTCCTTCACCGGCCTGCGCATCGCCTGCGGCGTCGCGCAGGGGCTGGCGCTGGCGCGCAATCTGCCGGTCGCCCCCATAGGCACGCTGCTCGCGCTGGCCGAGAACAGCGGCGCCGACAAGGTGATCGCCTGCCTCGATGCGCGCATGGGCGAGGTGTACCATGCAAGCTATTGCAAGAGCGGCGGAGCCTGGATCGAAATGCATGCGCCCGGCGTGTACCACCCCGACGCGGTGCCCGCGGTCGAAGGCGCAGGCTGGTGTGCCTGCGGCAGCGGCTTTCGCGTGCATGCGGCGGCGCTTGCGCAGCGCTACCACGGAGCGATCGCACGCACCGACGCCGATGCGGTGCCCAATGCGGCGGCGATGTTGCGCCTGGCGCTGAAGCTGTTCGCGGCGGGGCAGGGCGTCGACGCGGCGGCGGCGGTGCCGCTGTATGTGCGCGACAAGGTTGCACTGAAAGCGAGCGAGCGATGAGCGCCGTGCTCAGACCCGAGTTCGAATTGCGTCCGATGACGGAGGCAGACCTGCCGGCGGTGCTGGAGATCGAGAACGCGATCTACGCCTTTCCCTGGACCGCGGGGAATTTCCGCGATTCGCTCGCGGCGGGCTACCGCGGCTGGCTCTATCTGCAGGACGGCGCGCTGGTCGGCTATGCCGTGCTGATGCTGGCGGCGGACGAGGCGCACCTGCTCAATCTGTCCGTTGCCGCGCCGCGTCAGCGCCAGGGGCATGGCAGCCGGCTGCTGCAGTATCTGTGCGAGGCGGCGCGCGCGTCCGGCGCGCGGCTGATATTCCTCGAGGTGCGGCCTTCCAATGCCGCCGGCATGCGCCTGTACCAGCGCCACGGCTTCCAGCGCGTCGGCCTGCGGCGCGATTACTACCCGGCGCAGGCCGGTCGCGAGGACGCGCTCATCTACAGCCTGCCGCTATGAGCGCACGCCGCGAATTGTTCCTCGAGGAAATGGGATTGACGCCGCTGTGGCGCCTGCGCGCGGCGCCCGCGCTCGCCGCGCAGGCGCAGCCGGGCGGGGCAGCCGAGGCCGCGCCTTCCGTGCCGCCAGCGCAGCCGGCGCCTGCGCAGGGGGAACGCGCCGGCCGCATCGCGCGCATGGGCTGGGACGAACTCAAGGCCGAGGTGGCCGCGTGCACCGCCTGCGGACTGCGCAAGACCTGCACCCAGACGGTATTCGGCGTCGGCGACCAGCAGGCGGATTGGCTGCTGGTGGGGGAGGCGCCGGGCGCGGAAGAGGATGCGCGCGGCGAACCTTTCGTCGGGCAGGCGGGCAGGCTGCTCGACGGCATGCTCGCCGGCATCGGCCTCGCCCGCGCGCAGAACGTCTACATCGCAAACGTGCTCAAATGCCGGCCGCCCGGAAACCGCAATCCCGAGCGCGGCGAGGTGGAAAGCTGTTCGCCGCTGCTGCTGCGCCAAATAGAATTGTTACGTCCCAGGCTGATTCTCGCGATGGGGCGCTTCGCCTGCCAGACCCTGCTCGACACCGAGGCGAGCATCGCTTCGCTGCGCGGCCGCGTGCACCGCTACCAGGGCGTGCCGCTGATCGTCACCTATCATCCGGCCTATCTGCTGCGCAACCTACCGGACAAGGCGAAGGCCTGGGAAGACCTGTGCTTCGCCCGGCGCACCCTGGCCGGCCTGCCGGCCCGGGACTGAGCCCGCAGGCAATCCGGCAAAACGCGCCGATGCCTTGAATTCCGTGCGCACGCCCCCAATTAAGGGAAGGGACTTGTAGAGGAGAATGCACATGCGCAACATCCTGGCCGCGGTATTGGCGGTGATCACGCTGAGCCTTTCGGGCTGCGGCTACAACCAGATGCAGGGCGCCGACGAACAGATCAAGGCGAGCTGGTCCGAAGTGCTCAACCAGTACCAGCGCCGCGCCGACCTGGTGCCGAACCTGGTGAACACGGTGAAAGGCTTCGCGGCGCAGGAGCAGCAGGTGCTGATCCAGGTGACCGAGGCGCGCGCGCGCGTGGGCTCCATCCAGGCCACGCCCGAGCTGATCAACGACCCCGCGGCCTTCGCCAAGTTCCAGCAGGCGCAGGCCGGCCTGTCGAGTGCGCTGTCGCGGCTGCTGGTGGTATCGGAAAATTATCCGCAGCTGAAATCGGATGCGAATTTCCGCGATCTGCAGGCGCAGCTCGAGGGCACCGAGAACCGCATCGCCGTGGCGCGCAACCGCTATATCAAGGCGGTGCAGGAATACAACACGCTGATCCGCACTTTTCCGAACAACCTGACGGCGATGATGTTCAGCTATCAGGTCAAACCGAATTTCGCGGTCGAGGACGAGAAGGCCATCGCCAAACCGCCGGTGGTGAATTTCGACAAACCCGCGGCCGCGCCGGCCAAGTGAGCGCCACCTCCGCGCCGCGTGCCGGATGCTGATGCGCCGATTGCTGCACCTGCTCGGCGCGCTGGTCCTGCTGCTGGCGACGGGGGCCGGCGCAGCCGACCTGGTCGCGGTGCCGCCGCTCAAGGCGCGCGTCACCGACCTGACCGGGACGCTGAGTGCGCAGCAGATCGGCGCGCTCGACGGCGATCTGCGCGCCTTCGAGCAAAAGAAGGGCAGCCAGATCGCCGTGCTGATGCTGCCCAGCACGCAGCCCGAAACCATAGAGCAGTATTCCATCCGCGTCGCCGACAGCTGGAAGATCGGCCGCGCGAAGGCCGACGACGGCGTGATTCTGCTCGTCGCCAAGAACGACCAGAAACTGCGCATCGAAGTCGGCTACGGCCTGGAGGGCGCGATTCCCGACGTGGTGGCCAAGCGCGTCATCCGCGAAGTGATCGCGCCGCATTTCCTCGCCAACGATTTCTATGGCGGCATCCGCGCCGGGACGCAGGCACTGATGCAGCTGATCGACGGCGAGCCGCTGCCGCCGCCGGCGCAGGCGCGCTCGACCGGCGCCGATGACTATCAGTCGATGTTCGTGGTATTGCTGCTCGTGGTGGTGGTCGCCGGCGGAATATTGAAGGCAATATTCGGACGGCTGTTCGGGTCTGCCGCCACCGGCGTCGCAGCGGGCTTTGTCGCCTGGGTGCTCGCCGGCGTGCTGAGCGCAGCGCTCGTCGCCGGGTTGGTGGCCTTTTTCATGGCACTTGCGGGTGGCAGCCGCGGCTACTACCCGGGTGGCGGATGGGGCAGCGGCGGGGGATTTGGCGGTGGCGGCGGGGGTTTCGGCGGTGGCGGCGGCGGATTTGGCGGCGGCGGCGCTTCCGGCAGCTGGGGGAGATAGCCGATGCAAGTGCGACGCCTGATGCGGCATCTATGGTGCGACCAGTGGACGCTGCGGCGCGCGTTTCCGCGCTCGGCGCTTCGTGCCATTCGAAATCGTATCGCCGAACAGGAAAAGCGCCATGACGGCGAGTTGCGTTTTGCGGTCGAGGCCGCACTGCCATGGGCGCGCCTTTGGCGCGACCAGGATGCGCACAGCCGCGCGGTGGAGCTGTTCGGGCAGCTCGGGGTGTGGGACACCGAGCACAACAGCGGCGTGCTGATCTACCTGCTGTTGGCCGACCGCCGGGTCGAAATCGTCGCCGACCGCGGCATACACGGCAAGGTCGGCAGCGCCGCATGGGAAACCATTTGCGGCGAAATGCAGCGTGCATTCGCCGCGGGGCGCTTCGAGCAGGGTGCAAGCCTCGGCATAGTCGCGATCAGCGATTTGCTCGCCGCGCATTTTCCGCCCGGCGTGCGCAAGCGCAATGAGCTGTCGAACGAACCGGTGGTGCTTTAGCCGGCACGCACGCAGGCGATTTCGTCCTCTGGCCGCTTTGGGCCTATACTTCGGCATTCGATGACAAAGCCCGACAGCTGGAGGGATGGAAAATTGGCAAAACCTAATTATCAGTTCGAAAAGCGGCAGAAAGATCTGGCAAAGAAGAAGAAACAGGAAGAAAAGCGCCTGCGCAAGCTGGAAAAGCATGCCGCCGCCAGTGCTGAAAATCCCGATCAGGCCCAGACGCCGCCTGCGGCACCCGAGGCTGGCGAAGCTTCCAGCTGAAGCCCGCAGCAGGGCCGCATCTCGGTTTTTCCCGATTTGCGGGCGTTTGCCGTGCGCCGCAACGCGAATTCCCGCAGGAATTTCGCCGAAGTGGTAATTTCCACCATTTCCAGCCTGCCCCAAACACCCTATAATCGTGACCTGCGCCTGCCGCCGGTCTACCGCGATTCCTCGTCAAGGGCGCATTTGCGCCGAACGCCGCTGCTGCCGCGCAGGCGCCATATCGACATCCGCTGATTCGAACGCCGCGCGGCATGGAATCCGCCTGCATTCAACCTTGTTGTTGATATGGGCATTGCCACGGGCAGCGCGATAGGTGGGCGACATTTGATGCAGAACAAGTTAGAGCGGCGTGCCGGCGGCTACACTGGCAGCTATATGCATATTTATAAGCAGAAATTTTGCAGACGGGCGCCTTGAAAGGGCGATATTGCGATGCTTGAAGCGCGACAACTCGAATGCGCCCGAGGCGAGCGGCGGCTGTTCAGCAATCTGAGCTTTAAGCTCGGTGGCGGCCAGCTACTGCGCGTTGCCGGCGCCAATGGCAGCGGCAAGACCAGCCTGCTGCGCATCATGTGCGGCCTGGTCGCGCCCAGCGCCGGCGAGCTGCGCTGGCGCGGCAAGTCGATACGCAGCGAGCGCGAGGAGTATTCCAGAAACCTGCTGTTCGTCGGCCACTTGAACGCTCTGAAGGACGACCTGACCGCGGTGGAAAATCTCCAGGTTGCGGCGGCGCTGGGCGGGAAGGCTGCGGACGCCGGGCGCATGCTCGCCGCGCTGGATTGCTTCGGCGTGGCCCATTGCGCCGAATTGCCGGCCAAGGTGTTGTCGCAGGGGCAACGCCGGCGCGTGGCGCTGGCGCGCCTGGCGCTGGCCCCGGCGGCGCCGTTGTGGATTCTGGATGAACCATTCGCCGCTCTGGATGTCGCAGCAGTGTTGGAATTGGAGCGTTTGCTGGCCTCGCATCTTGCATCTGGCGGCATGGTGGTGTTGACCACCCACCAGGAAGTGGAGGTGGTCGCGCATGCGGTGCTGCGCGTCGACCTCGATCTGCATACCGCGGCGTTGCTCGCCGCATGATACGGGCGCTGGGGTGGGTGCTGCGGCGCGACCTGCTGCTTGCGTTCCGGCGCCGCGGCGATGTGGTCAACGCGCTCGTATTCTTTGTCATCGTGGTGAGCCTGTTTCCCCTCGGCGTCGGTCCCGAAGCCAGCCAGCTGCGCAACATGGCGCCGGGGGTGTTGTGGGTGGCGGCGCTGCTTGCTTGCATGCTGTCGCTGGCGCGGCTGTTTGCGCCGGACCATCAGGACGGGACGCTGGAACAGATGCTGCTCGCGGGCGAGCCGCTGGTAGTGCTGGTGCTGGGAAAAGTAATTTCGCATTGGCTGATGTCGGGGCTGCCGCTGGTGCTGATGGCCCCGCTGCTGGGCCTGCAGTTCGACCTCCCGGCGGATGCGCTCGCGGTGCTGTGCGTTTCGCTGCTGATCGGCACGCCGGTGCTGAGCCTGATCGGCGCGGTCGGGGCGGCGCTCACTTTGGGCGTGCGCGGCAGCGGCGTGCTGGTATCGCTGCTGGTGCTGCCCCTTTATGTGCCGGTGCTTATTTTTGGCGCCGGCTCGGTGGTTGCGGTAGCAGCCGGCACTGGACCGGAAGCGCACTTGTTGCTGCTCGGCGGGTTTCTCGCGCTGGCGCTGGTGCTTGCACCCTGGGCGACGGCCGCAGCGCTGCGAATCGCGATGGAATGAGGGAGTAATGAAAAGAACAGGAAGGTTCAGCTGGTTTTATTTTTCCTCGCCGCAGAGCTTTTATCCGCTCGCCGGCGCACTGCAACCCTGGTTCGCCGGCCTTGCCGTGATCCTGTGCGCGATCGGGCTGTACATCAGCTTTTTCGTTGCTCCCACGGACGCGCAGCAGGGCGAGTCCTACCGCATCATTTTCATCCATGTCCCGGCGGCGTGGATGTCCATGTTTCTCTACCTGGTGATGGGATTCTGGTCCGGGGTTGGGCTGGTGCTCAATACGCGCTTGTCGTCCATGGTGGCGACTGCGCTCGCGCCGACCGGCGCGATGTTCACTTTCGTTGCGTTGTGGACCGGCGCGCTCTGGGGCAAGCCGACCTGGGGCACGTGGTGGGTGTGGGACGCGCGCCTGACTTCCGAGCTGATCCTGTTGTTCCTCTACATCGGTTTCATGGCGCTGCAGGCTGCGATCGACGATCAACGCCGCGCTGACAAGGCCGGCGCCGTGCTGGCGCTGGTGGGCGTGATCAACATACCGATCATCTATTTCTCGGTGAAATGGTGGAGCACCCTGCATCAGGGCGCCTCGGTGAGCATGACCAGCGCGCCGACCATGGCCAAGACCATGCTGCTGGGGATGCTGATCATGGCGCTGGGTTTCTGGATGTATAGTATCGCCGCCACGCTGGCGCGAGTGCGCTGCGTGATTCTCGAACGCGAACGCCAGACCGAATGGGTGGCGGCCGAAATAGGCGGACAGGCATGAACTGGGGCAGCTGGCAGAATTTTTTCGCCATGGGCGGCTACGGCCTCTACGTCTGGGGCTCCTATGCCGTCACCCTGATCGCGCTCATCGCCGAGATCGTGGCGCTGATCACGCGCCGGCGCGGCGTGATCGAGCGCCTCGCCAAATATTACGCTGCACGCAGGAGAAATCATGAAACCGAGGCATAAGCGTTTTGTACTGGTCGGGGTCGGCGTCGCCGGACTCGCGCTCTCAGCCACCCTGGTGCTGTCGGCTTTTCAGAAAAACCTGGTGTTCTTCTACACGCCCAGCCAGGTAGCGGCGAACGAGGCGCCGGTGGGCAAGAGCTTCCGCATCGGCGGACTGGTCGAGAAAGGCAGCCTCAAGCGCGAGGCCGACGGCGTCAGCGTGCAGTTCGTCGTGACCGATACCGCGAAGAGCATCCCGGTGGTCTATCGCGGCATCCTGCCCGACCTGTTCAAGGAGGGCAAAGGCGTGGTGACCCAGGGCAAGATCGGCCCGGACGGCACCTTCCGTGCCGAGGAAGTGCTGGCCAAGCACGATGAAAACTACATGCCGCCGGCGGCGCAGGATGCGCTGAACCAGGCAGGTGCCAAGAAGGCGGCACAATCCATGATGGCGTCGGAGAAGGGAAAATAATGGTACCGGAACTCGGCAATTTCGCTCTGATTCTCGCGCTTTGCATCGCGCTGGTGCAAAGCAGTCTGCCGCTGATCGGCGCGGCGCGCGGCAACGCCGCCTGGATCGCGCTCGCGCGCCCAGCGGCGCAGGCGCAGTGCCTGTTCATTGCGCTGGCCTTCGGGTGCATTACGTACGCATTCGTAACCAACGACTTCTCGGTGAAGTACGTCGCCGAACATTCCAACACGCAGCTGCCGCTCGCTTATCGCGTGGCCGCAGTGTGGGGCGGACACGAAGGTTCCTTGCTGTTGTGGACGCTGATGCTGGGTGTGTGGATGTTTGCCGTGACCATATTCAGCCGCAGCCTGCCGCGAGAGATGGTCGCGCGGGTGCTCAGCGTCATGGGAATGATCGCCGTCGGATTCCTGCTGTTCATGCTGCTGACATCGAATCCCTTCGACCGTCTGCTGCCGGCAGCGCCCAACGGGCGTGACCTGAACCCGCTGCTGCAGGACCCGGGGATGGTATTCCATCCACCCATGCTGTACATGGGCTACGTCGGTTTTTCCGTGGCGTTTGCCTTTTCCATGGCGGCGCTGATCGACGGACGACTCGATGCGACCTGGGCGCGCTGGTCGCGTCCCTGGACTACGGTCGCATGGTCCGTTCTAACGTTGGGGATCGCGCTCGGCAGCGGCTGGTCCTACTATGTGCTCGGTTGGGGCGGCTGGTGGTTCTGGGATCCCGTGGAAAATGCGTCGTTCATGCCGTGGCTGATCGGAACGGCGCTGGTCCATTCGCTCGCGGTGACCGAAAAGCGGGGCGCATTCAGAAGCTGGACTGTATTCCTGGCGATCCTCGCGTTTTCGCTGAGCCTGCTCGGAACCTTCCTCGTGCGCTCCGGCGTGCTGACTTCGGTGCATGCGTTCGCCACGGATCCGAAGCGCGGCGTCTTCATCCTCGCCTTCCTCACCGTGGTCGTGGGCTCCTCGTTCACGCTGTTCGCGTGGCGTACGGCCAAGGTCGGCCTGGGCGGGCGCTTCGCACTGGTGTCGCGCGAATCGATGCTGCTCACCAACAATGCGCTGTTGCTGGTCGCGGCCGCCGCCGTGCTTCTGGGCACGCTCTATCCGCTGGTGCTCGACGCGCTGGGCCTGGGCAAGATATCCGTCGGGCCGCCTTATTTCGAAGCCGTGTTCGTGCCGCTGATGGCTCCCGCGCTGTTTCTGATGGGGGTCGGTCCGCTCGCGCGCTGGAAGGAGGCCAGCCTGCCCGAACTCGCGCTGCGCCTGCGCTGGGCTCTGGCGGTAAGTCTTGCCGCCGCGATCGTCGTGCCTCTGGCGATGGGGCACTGGAGTTCCATGGTCGGTTTCGGCATCTTTCTGGCAATCTGGATCGTTGCTGCCAGCCTGGTCAGCCTCTGGGCGCAGCTTGCGAGCGCGCCGAAAGGGCGCATCGGCGCGCGCCTGGCGCAACTGCCGGGCAGCTACTATGGCATGCTGCTCGCGCACATCGGGGTGGCCGTGTTCATAGTCGGCGTGACCCTGGTGAGAGGATTTGAAGCCGAAACGGATGTGCGCATGGACGTGGGTGATACGGCGCAGCTGCATGGCTATACCTTCCAATTCGCCGGGATCAAGCATGTGAACGGGCCGAATTACACTGCGGATCGTGCCACCATCAACGTAACGCGCGGTGGCGATCCGGTGGTGACGCTGAATCCGGAAAAGCGGCTGTTTACGGTGCAAAACATGCCGATGACGGAAGCGGCCATCGATGCCGGCTTTACGCGCCACCTGTATGTGGCATTGGGCGACGCGCTTACGCCGACGTCCTGGGTTGTACGCATATATCACAAGCCCTTTGTCGGCTGGATTTGGGGCGGCTGCCTGCTGATGGGCGTAGGCGGACTGTTCGCAGCGTTCGACCGGCGCTATCGCGTCCGCGCGCGTTCGAGTTCGGCGCAAGCGGCTGCCTCGGCCGGCTTGAATCCGTCCCCGGCGCACTGACCATGTTGCGCGCCCGTATTCTGATACCGGTGCTGGTATTCGCGGCGCTCGTTGCGATACTGGCCATCGGCCTGACGCTCGACCCGCGCGAGGTGCCGTCGCCGCTGATCAACAAGCCTGCGCCCGCGTTCAATCTGCCTCAATTGCATCACCCGGACAAGACGATTTCGCAAAAGGACATGCTGGGCAAGGTGTGGATGCTGAATGTGTGGGCCTCGTGGTGCGTTTCCTGCCGCGAAGAGCATCCCGTCGTGCTTGCACTTGCGCGTACAGGCGTCGTGCCGGTGATAGGGCTGAACTACAAGGACGAGCGCGCCGACGGGCTGCAGTGGCTGGAGCGATTGGGCAACCCCTACGAGATGTCGGCGTTTGACCATGACGGCCGCGTCGGCATCGATTACGGTGTATATGGCGTCCCCGAAACTTACATTATCGACAAGGCTGGCGTGATCCGATACAAGCGCATCGGGGTCGTGACCCCGGAAGTTGTGCGCGACAAGATTCTGCCGCTGGTGAAGGAATTGAACGGAAATGCGTAAACTGCTCGTGCTGTTGCTGCTGTTGATCTTCGCGGGGACTGCGCTCGCCAAGGAAGCCGCGCCGGCGGTCCCGGATCCGGCATTGGAGAAGCGCGCCGTGAGGCTGGAGGAGCAATTGCGCTGCCTCGTATGCCAGAACCAGACCATTGCCGATTCCCATGCGGAGTTGGCGATGGATTTGAAAAAAGAGATTCGCGAGAAATTGAAGGCAGGCATGAACGAAGATCAGATTACGCAGTTTCTAGTGGCGCGCTACGGTGATTTCGTGCTTTACAACCCTCCAGTCAAGGCGATCACCGTTCCGCTCTGGTTCGGTCCTTTCGCGCTGTTGCTGGCGGTGCTGGCGGGATTGTTCTACTACCTGGGGAGGCGGCGGAGCGCGGCAGCCGCACCACCGCTCAGCGATGCGGATCAAGCAAAGGTCCAGGCGCTGCTCGATTCGTCCGAGGAGCGCCCGTGACGCTGTTCTGGGTGTACGTGGCGCTGCTGACGGCGGTGGCGCTTGCGTTCCTGGTTACGCCGCTGCTGCGCAACCGCGGCGGATCCGGCACCGAGGTGTCGCAGGCTGCCTCCCGCCTGACGGTCTTCCGCGACCAACTGGCCGAACTCGATGCCGACCTCGCGGCAGGAACCATCGAGCGCGAGCAGTGGGAATCCGCGCGCGCCGACCTGCAGCGCGGATTGCTGGAGGTCGCAAGCGTTCCCGAAGTGAGCACGCCAGCGCCGAAGGCGCGTTCGGGTGTGGCTGCCATCGCGCTGGCGGTGGCCTTGCCGCTGGCAGCCGTGTCGATTTATCTGGCGGTGGGAACACCGCAGGGCCTAGACGCGAGCAAGACCAGCGCGGCGCAAGGAGCGCCGCACGGACTCACGCAGGACCAGATCGAGGCCATGGTCTCGAAACTGGCGCAGCATCTGGAGACCAACCCCGACGACATTGAAGGCTGGACCATGCTGGCGCGCACCTACAGTGCGCTCGGGCGCTTTGCCGATTCCGCGGCCGCCTATGCCAAGGCCGAGGCCAGGTTTCCGCAGAACGCGCAGCTGCTCGCGGATTACGCCGACAGCCTCGCCATGGCGCAGGGGCAGAGCCTGCAGGGCAAGCCGGAGGCGCTGATCCAGCGCGCGCTCAAGGCGGACGGCAACAATGTCAAGGCGCTTGCCCTGGCGGGCACGGTGGAATTCGAAAAGCAGAATTTCGCCAAGGCGGCGGAATACTGGAAGCGCATGCTGCCCCTGCTGCCGCCGGATTCGGAAATGGGAAATTCCGTGCGCACCAGCATCAAGGAAGCCGAGGACAAGCTCGGCGGCGCGTCCGGCCCTGCAGTGGCTCAGGCTGGACCGGCGGACAAGGCAAAGCCTGCGTCCGGCGCAGCCGCGGCCAAGCCGGCGCACCTGAGTGGGACGATCAAGCTTGCGCCGGCGCTGGCCGCGCGTGCCGCGCCCGAGGACACGGTGTTCGTGCTGGCGCGGCCGGCCACGGGTTCGCGCATGCCGCTGGCCGCGGTGCGCGTCAAGGTAAAGGATCTGCCGCTCAAGTTTTCTTTTGACGATTCGATGGCAATGAATCCCGCGGCCAAGCTGTCCGATTTTTCCGAGGTGGTCGTGGCTGCGCGCGTGACCAAGTCCGGCAACGTGATGCCCGAGCCCGGCGACCTCGAAGGCGAGAGCAAGCCGGTGCATCCGAACGCCAGCGGCATGAACGTCGAGATCGCGCGCGAAATCAAGTAACAGCGCCGCGATCCGCGGCCGGCTTCAGCGCTTCTCGATGCCGATGAGGTGCAGCGAGTCTTCTTTGAGCTGATTGTGTTTGTGGCGCCTGATCACGAGCAGCATGGTCAGGCACACGAATACGCCGAACAGCGTGATGATGGTATTGATGGCGAAGTTGGCGCGGATCATCAGCGCGTACAGCGCCAGCATCAGCAGAATGTTGAGGTTCTCGTTGAAGTTCTGCACCGCGATCGAGTGGCCGGCGGACAGCAGCACGTGACCGCGGTGCTGCAACAGTGCGTTCATCGGTACCACGAAAAAGCCGGCCAGCGCGCCCACCAGGATGAGCAGGAAATACACCAGCGGCATCCAGGTGACGAACATCAGGGACATCACGGCCAGGCCCATGGCCACGCCTACCGGCAACACATTCAGAGACTTCTTCAGCGGCACCAGGCGTCCGGCCAGCACTGCTCCGAGCGCCACGCCCAGGGCGACGATGCCCTGCAGAATTGCCCCCTGGCTCAGCGGCATCTCCAGCCTGCGCTCGGCCCATCTGAGCACGATGAACTGCAGCGTTGCGCCCGCGCCCCAGAACAGCGTGGTGACGGCGAGCGAGATCTGCCCCAGCTTGTCGCGCCAGAGCGTGGAAAAGCAGGTGACGAAGTCCCCCACCATGGTCAGCGGGTTGCGCGACTGTTGGTGATAGCGCGCGCCGGTATCCGGTATGCGCAAATTGAACGCCGCGGCGACCAGGTAGAACAGCGAGATCACCAGGATGGCTGCCTCCGGCGGCGTATCGATGCCGGTGTCGATATGCGGCACGTCTATCGACAGCAGCAAGGCCGAGACCCTGGGATTGATGAGCGCGCCGCCGAGCATGGTGCCGATGATGATGGATGCGACCGTCAGCCCCTCGATCCAGCCGTTGGCGATCACCAGCTGGCGCGGCGGCAGCATCTCGGTCAGGATGCCGTACTTGGCCGGCGAGTAGGCTGCGGCGCCCAGTCCTACCACCGCGTAGGACGTCAGCACCACCATGTGCGGGCCGATGCCGAGCAGCGCGAATTGATCGTAAAAGAACATCAGCGCGCAGCCGATGATCTTGACGGTATTGGTGATGAACATCACCTTGCCCTTGGGCATGGAGTCGGCGAAGGCGCCGACGAATGCCGCGAGCACCACGTAGGACACGGTGAAGAAGAATTTCAGCAGCGGCGTCATCCACGCCGGGCCTTGCAGCTGCACCAGCAGCGCGATTGCCGCAATGAGCAGCGCGTTGTCCGCCAGCGACGAGAAGAACTGCGCCGCCATGACGGTGTAGAAACCGCGGTTCATCTATGGGAAGGTCTTGAATCCGTTGAAAGGGCAGGGCGTCTTATAACACGGCACTGCGGCGAAATCGCGAAAAATGCGCATCAGCTATTCTTGTGAGGCGATTTATGATTCAATAAGGCCTGATAATACAGCAAACAAAAGACGGGGCGGATCAGGGTATGGCGGACAGACGATTGCAGGTATTTCACGCCGTGGCCAAGCAGAGCAGCTTCACCAAGGCCGCGGAAACGCTGTTCATGACGCAGCCCGCGGTGACCTTCCAGATCAAGCAGCTGGAGGAGCATTTCAACACCCGCCTGTTCGACCGCGGGCACGGCAAGATCTCGCTTACGGCAGCGGGCGAGGTGGTGCTCGAATACGCGGAGCGGATACTCTCCCTCTCGGCCGAGCTGGACACGCGCGTCAGCGAGTTGACCGGCGAAGTCCAGGGACTGCTGCTGATCGGCGCGAGCATGACCATCGCCGAGTTCATGTTGCCGCGCGTGCTGGGCGAATTCAAGAGCGCCTTTCCCGCGGTCAAGGCGCGGCTGACCGTGGCCAATTCCGAGACCGTGGAGCAGGGCGTTGCGGCGCACAGCCTGGACATCGGCCTGATCGAGGCGCCCTCGCACCTGCCCGGATTGTCCACCGAAGATTGCTGCGAGGACGAGTTGCAGGTCGTGTGCGCGCCCTCGCATCCGCTGGCGAAACTCAAGTCGGTCACGCCCAAGCATCTGGTGCAGCACCCCTACATCAGCCGCGAGCCCGGTTCGGGCACGCGTGAAGTCACCGACAGCTACCTGCGGCGCGCCGGACATTCGGTCGACGAATTGAATATCGTCATGGAGCTCGGCAGCCCGGATGCGATCAAGGGCGTGGTCGAAACCGGCCTCGGTTTTGCGATCATGTCCAAGGTGATCGTGGCCAAGGAACGCCAGCTCGGCGCGCTGGTGGCCCTGCCGCTGATGCCGCGGCTCACGCGCACGCTGTCGCTGGTCTATCCCAAGGAAAAATTCCGCTCGCGCCTGGTCAGCAGCTTCGTCGAATTCTCGAAGGGCAGGCTGAAGAATTCCGTCAAAGGCTGAAGCGGTGACCGGCGTACCCGGCAGCACGGCGCCTTAGATGCCGCGTCCGATCCGCGCCAGTCTCCGGCTGTCCGCACTGCGGCACAACCTGGGCGTCGCGCGCCGCCACGCCCGCGATTCCAGGATCTGGGCCGTGGTGAAAGCCGGCGCCTATGGCCATGGACTGCTGCGCGCGGCGGCGGCCTTGTCGGACGCGGACGGCTATGCGCTGCTCGATCTGAACGAGGCGGTGCGCCTGCGCGAAGCCGGCATCACCAAGCCGATACTGCTGCTCGAGGGCATATTCCAGCCGGCCGACCTGGAGACGGTCGATCGCTGCGGCCTGACGCTGGTGCTGCACGACCAGGAGCAGATCCTGATGCTCGAGCGCGCGCGCCTGTCCGCGCCGGTCGCGGTCTGCCTCAAGCTCAACACCGGCATGCACCGGCTCGGCTTCGCCGGCGCGCAGGCGCGTGCCGCCTACTCGCGGCTGCAGGCGAGCGGCAAAGTGGCGGCGATCAGCCTGATGACGCATTTCGCCGATGCCGACGGCGCCGGCGGCGTGGCGACGCAAATGGCGCGCTTCGCGCAATGGACGGCGGGCCTCGCCGGCGAGGTGACGCTGGCCAATTCGGCGGCGCTGCTGCGCCATCCGGAAACGCGCGCCGACTGGGTGCGCCCGGGCATCATGCTCTACGGCTGCTCGCCCTTCGCCGACCTCGGCGCGGACGCGCTCGGCCTGCAGCCGGCGATGACGCTCGCCAGCGAGATCATCGCGCTGCAGGAATTGAAACCGGGCGATCGCGTCGGCTACGGCGGCACTTTCGAGGCCAGCCGTCCGATGCGCATCGGCGTGGTGGCCTGCGGCTATGCCGACGGTTATCCGCGTTATGCGCCCGGCTTGAACGAACGCGGCACGCCCGTGCTCGTCGCCGGCAGGCGCACCCGTACGGTGGGCCGCGTATCCATGGACATGCTGTGCGTCGATTTGAGCGACATCGCGCAGGCCCGCGTCGGCAGTGCGGTGACATTGTGGGGCGAGGGCCTGTCCGCCGACGAAGTCGCGGCCAGCGCCGGCACCATCAGCTACGAGTTGTTGTGCGCGCTTGCGCCGAGGGTGCCCCAGGTGGAAGTCGAATAATCATGGCCAAGGCAAAATCCACCTATACCTGCACCGAGTGCGGGGGCAGCGCGCCGAAATGGCAGGGCCAATGCCCGAGCTGTTCTGCCTGGAATACGCTGATCGAAACCGCAGTCGACAGCGGCACTGCGCACCGCTACAAGAGCGTCGCTGCCGCCTCCAGGCTGCAGAAGCTGGCCGAGGTGAGCACGCGCGAAGCGGCGCGCGTGTCCACCGGCGTGACAGAATTCGACCGCGTGCTCGGCGGCGGACTGGTCGCGGGGCAGGTGGTGCTGATCGGCGGTGATCCGGGCATAGGCAAGTCCACGCTGCTGCTGCAGGCGCTTGCGGCGATGAGCGCCGCGCGCCCGGCCGTGTACGTGAGCGGCGAGGAATCGGCCGAGCAGGTCGCGCTGCGCGCAAGCCGGCTCGGGCTGGATTCGGGCGGGCTGCAGCTGCTGGCCGAGATCAACCTCGAAAAAATCCAGTCTGTCCTCGCCCAAGCCAAGGCCGAAGTCGTGGTCATCGATTCGATCCAGACCCTGTATTCGGACGCGCTGTCCTCCGCGCCGGGATCGGTGGCGCAGGTCAGGGAATGCGCCGCGCAGCTGACGCGCCTGGCGAAGCAGACCGGCACCACCATGGTGTTCATCGGTCACGTGACCAAGGAGGGCGCGCTCGCCGGGCCGCGCGTGCTCGAGCACATCGTCGACACCGTGCTCTATTTCGAAGGCGATACCCACCAGAGTTTTCGCCTGATCCGCGCATTCAAGAACCGCTTCGGCGCGGTGAACGAACTCGGCGTGTTCGCGATGGGCGAGAAGGGACTGAAAGGCGTGTCCAATCCCTCGGCGCTGTTCCTGTCGCAGCACGACGGCCAGGTGGCGGGCTCCTGCGTGCTGGTGACGCAGGAAGGCACGCGTCCGCTGCTGGTGGAGATCCAGGCGCTGGTGGACGAGGCGCATGCGCCCAATCCGCGCCGGCTCTCGGTCGGCCTGGAGCAGAATCGCCTGGCGATGCTGCTGGCGGTGTTGCACCGGCATGCGGGCATCGCGTGTTTCGATCAGGACGTATTCGTCAATGCGGTCGGCGGCGTGAAGATCAGCGAGCCGGCCGCCGATCTGGCGGTGCTGCTCGCCATCGTGTCTTCGCTGCGCGCCAGGCCGCTGCCGCAGAAGCTGGTGGTGTTCGGGGAAGTGGGTCTCGCCGGGGAAATCCGTCCGGCGCCGCGCGGGCAGGAACGGCTGCGCGAGGCGGCCAAGCTCGGATTCACCCACGCGATCATACCCAAGGCAAACCTGCCGCGGCAGGCGATCGCCGGATTGGAAATTTTCGCCTGCGACCGGGTCGAGGACGCGGTCGCGCGCCTGCGCTAGCTTTTGGTGACGAGCGAGGGGAAACATCCCCTCGCGCTCGCCTGGACCGGCCCGTTGCGGAAGGTCTTCTACGACGGGTCTATTTCATTCTGTAGCAGGGATGCGGCGAGGACGCCGCTGCGCACGGCCGACTCGAGCGTGGCCGGATAGTCGCCTGCGGTGTAGTCGCCCGCGAGATAGAGCCCCTCGACTTCGGTCCGGTTGGCCGGGCGCGCGATGCCGGGACGGCAGGAAAAGGTGGCGCGCTTTTCCGCGATCATGCGCGACCACAGCGGCGCGGGCAGTCCGGGCAGGGACGCAGCCAGCTCGTCGTGGATCGCTTGCGCGAGCGCTTCCTGCGTAGCGTCCTGGTGCGCGCCGCGTGCGCTGATCACCGCTGCGAACAGGCCTTGCATCCCGCCGAGCCGGCCGCGGTCGAAGATCCACTGGATGTGGCCGCCGTCGAAGCCGGTCATCGCCTGCGCCATGGCGGTGCCAGGGGGATATTGCAGATAGCAGGTGTAGATCGGCTCGTAGCCCAGCGCCGCCACGCTGCCGCGCAATGGTGCGAGCGCCGCGAAGCGTCCGAGCAGTGGCTCGAGCTGATGCGGCCCGACTGCGACGATCACCGCGCTGTAGCGCTCCGCGCTCGTGTCGAGGACGAATCCGTCGGCGCTCTTGTCCAGCGCGCGCACCGGCGTGCCCAGGCGCATCGAACCGCCCCTGGCGCGCAGGTATGCCGCTGCGGGCTCGGGAAACAGCCGGCCGAGGTCCGCGCGCGGTATCAGCAGGTCGGCGTTGGCGCGCGCGCCGCCGAGCGCGTCGCGCAGCACATTCAGGAATACCTGCGCCGAAGCCTGCGCTGCGGGCGTGTTGAGCGCCGACACGCACAAGGGCTCCCACAGATAGCGCGCGGGCGCCCCGCTCTGGCCCTGCTGCTCGAGCAAGGCGGCCACCGTCATATCGGTGGCGAGGCGGTAGCCCTGGCGGCGCATTGCCGCCATGAAGCGCACGGCAGCGATGCGCTCGCCCCAGCGCAGGCCGCGGGCGCCGAGCAGCGCGGCGGCGAGATGCAGCGGCGCAGGCAGGCGCGGCGCGCACAGGCTGAATTTCCCGGGGTATTGGAGCGCGAGAGGCTGTCGCACGAGCAGGCGCTCCGGATCGGCGCCAACCATGCGCATCAGGCGCAGGGTCTCGCGATAGGCGCCGATCAGGATATGCTGGCCGTTATCCAGCGCCATGCCTTCGATTTCGACCGTGCGCGCGCGCCCGCCCAGGTGCCGCGCCGCTTCGAATACGGTGACGCGTTGGCCGGCCCGCGCGAGTTCGACCGCGGCCGCCATGCCGGCCCAGCCGGCCCCGATGACCGCGACGTTCACGCCGTGACCCAGGTCTTCCACGCGATCCAGAGTTTGCGCACCGGCGTCAGCGCGGTGCGCTGGTTCAGCACTTTGCAGCCGTCATTCGCGATCTCGCGCAGCAGCGTGCGGTAGATCGCCGCCATTACCAGGCCTGGGCGCTGCGCCTTGCGGTCCGACTGCGGCAATTGCGCGAACGCATCGCGGTAGTAGCGCTCCGCGCGCTCGATCTGGTAATTCATCAGGCGTACGAAATTCTCGCTCTGGCGCGAGTGCAGGATGTCGGCGGGGCTGACGCCGAACTGGCGCAATTCGTCCAGCGGAAGATAGATGCGCCCCTTGCGGCTGTCCTCGCCGACGTCGCGGATGATGTTGGTGAGCTGGAACGCGAGGCCCAGGGTATGGGCGTAGGCGAGGGTGCGCTCGTCGCGATAGCCGAATATGGATGCCGCAAGCAGCCCCACCACGCCGGCGACGCGATGGCAGTACTGCTCCAGCGCGGCGAAATCGAGATAGCGATTCTGGCTCAAATCCATTTCCATGCCGTCGATGATCTCGAACAGGTGTTCGCGCTTGATGCCGAACGGCGCGAGCGCAGGTGCGAGCGCCCGCGTCACCGGATGCTGCGGCGCGCCGGCATAAAGCCGCTCGAGTTCCTGCCGCCACCACGCGAGCTTGGTGCGCGCAATTCCGGTATCGGTGCATTCGTCTACGACGTCGTCGACCTCGCGGCAGAAGGCGTAGAGCGCGGTGATCGCGCGGCGGCGCTCCGGCGGCAGGAACAGGAAAGAGTAATAAAAACTCGATCCGCTCTTGGCCGCCTTGTCTTGGCAGTATTCGTCGGGGGTCACGGACATTCCGGTATCGGCAATCACAGATTTCCGCAGCTTAAGAATCGGCAGCGCGCCCTCAGCGTAGCAGCGCCCGGAACAAGAGCAGAGGCCAGTCATGCGCGCGCAACACTGGCCGACGATGGTAGACGTCGCCTTCGGCCTTGTCTATTTTTTCGAGTATGCGCAGGCCGCCCTGGACGATGGTGCGGATTTCCAGGCCGATGCGCCCGCGCAGTGCGCGGCCCAGCGGCGCCCCGGACAGCATCAGCGCGCGCGCGCGCGCGGTCTGGAAACGCATCAGGGCCTTCCATGGGCCGGAGGCGTCGCCCGCGGACAACTGCGCCTCGCTCACGCCGTGGCGCCGCAGTTCATCCTGCGGCAGGTAGACGCGGTCTTTGCGCAAGTCTATCGCCACGTCCTGCCAGAAATTGATCAGCTGCAGGCTGCTGCAGATGGCGTCGGAATGGCGCAGGTTTTCGCCCTGCGCAGCTCCGAACAGATGCAGCAGCAGGCGGCCGACGGGATTGGCGGAGCGGCGGCAGTAGTCCATGAGTTCGGCAAAGTCTGCATAGCGCTTTTTCACCACATCCTGGGAAAACGCGTCGAGCAGGTCGTGAAACAGCTGCAGCGGCAGCCGGTAGGCGCGCACGACTGCCCCAAGCTCGGCAAACAGCGTTTGTCCCGGCGGCATGCCGGCCTCCATTTGGCGCAGTTCCTGCCGATAGTCATCCAGCAGCGCCAGCCGGCGAGCCGGCGGCAAATCGCCTTCGTCGGCAAAATCGTCGGCCGAACGCGCAAAGCGGTAAATGACCGAGACCGGATGGCGCAGCGGCGCCGGCAGGAGCACCGAGGCGACCGGGAAATTCTCGTAGTGGCCGACGGACATTCGATTGAAATTCTTGAGGATTTGGCAAAACTCGGGCTGACAGTATAGGGGGAAATCGCGTAAAATTGCGTCTGCGCGAAGGTGGTGGAATCGGCAGGCGCATCCGTTTCGGGTGCGGAATGCGCTGATTTGATCGGTAATATCCCGCCAGAACAGCGCCCAGGTGGCGGAATTGGTAGACGCAGCAGGTTTAGGTCCTGCCGCCGAAAGGTGTGGGGGTTCGAGTCCCTTCCTGGGCACCATGCCGTGGGCTTGAGTGGGTAGCGAACAGGAGGCGCCTCCTTTCGGCTTCCCGGTTTATTGCAGACTTTGAGGGAATTTGATGCAAACTAGTTTGGAGAATCTGGGTTCGCTCGAACGCCGGCTCAATATGGCGGTTCCAGTCGATGAAATCGAGAAACAGGTCGGTGACCGTCTGAAGAAAATGTCGCGCACCCTGCGCATGGCGGGTTTCCGTCCGGGCAAAGTGCCGATGAAACTGGTTGCCCAGCAATACGGGCCGCAGGTGCGCTCCGAGGTAATCGGCGACGCGGTGCAAAAGGCGTTCAGCGATGCGGTGCGCGAGCAGAATCTTAAGGTCGCGGGCTACCCGCGCATCGAGCCCAAGGCGGGCGAGGCCGATGCAAAGAACATCGAATTCAGCGCGACCTTCGAGATCTATCCGGAAGTGGTGCTGGGCGACATCTCGGCGGGCAAGATAGAGCGCGTGGTCCTCAGCGTTGGCGAGGCGGAAGTCGACAAGACTCTGCAGATTCTGCGCAAGCAGCGCCAGCATTTCCACAAGGTGGAGCGTACGGCGGCAGCGGGCGATCGCGTGACGGCGGACTTCCTCGGCAAAATCGACGGCGTAGAGTTCACCGGCGGCAAGGCCAGCGATTTCGTGTTCGTGCTGGGCGAGAAGCAGATGCTGCCCGAGTTCGAGGCCAATGCCCTGGGGCTCGCAGCCGGGACGAGCAAGACCTTCGACGTCAGTTTTCCGGCGGACTATCACGGCAAGGACGTGGCCGGGAAAACCGCCAGCTTCGAGCTGACGCTTAAGCTGGTGGAAGAACCGCACCTGCCCGAGCTGGACGCGGAATTCGCGCGCTCGCTCGGCGTGGCCGACGGCGATCTGGCGAAGATGCGCGCAGAAGTGAAGGCGAATATAGAGCGCGAAGTGAAAAAACGCAGCCAGGCCGACCTCAAGGACAAGGTGATGCAGGCGCTGCTCGATGCGACCAAGATCGAACTGCCCAAGACGCTGGTCGAGATGGAAGCGCAGCGCCTGGTGCAGGCGGCGCGCGCGGATCTGGAGGCGCGCGGCATGAAGATGGAACAGATGCCGATCAACCCCGAAATGTTCGAGCAGCAGGCGCAGCGCCGCGTGTCGCTCGGCTTGATCGTCGCCGAGCTGGTGAAGGCGCATGATCTTGCCGCCAAGCCGGAGCAGGTGCGCGCGCTGGTGGCGGAGCAGGCCGAGAGCTACGAGCAGCCGGACGAGGTGGTAAAATGGATTTACTCACAGCCGCAGCGCCTGGCTGAAATGGAGAGCCTGGCGCTGGAAGACAATGTCGTCGCCTGGGTGCTGGCGCATGCGAAGGTGGAGGACAAGGCCGTGAATTTCGACGAATTTATGGGGAAGGCATGATGCAGCCTGGTTGGGCGCCGCAAGCGGCGGGATGGACCGAACACCGGGCCGGATACGAGGCCCCGCAGGGCCTCGGATTGATCCCCATGGTGATCGAGCAAAGCGGCCGCGGCGAGCGCGCGTACGACATCTACTCGCGCCTGCTGAAGGAGCGCGTGGTGTTCCTGGTGGGCGTGGTAAACGAGATGACGGCCAACCTGATCGTGGCTCAGCTGTTGTTCCTGGAGTCGGAGAATCCGGACAAAGACATCTCCTTCTACATCAATTCCCCCGGCGGTTCGGTGTCGGCGGGACTGGCCATCTACGACACGATGCAGTTCATCAAGCCGGACGTGAGCACCCTGTGCGTGGGCCAGGCCGCCAGCATGGGTTCGTTCCTGCTTGCCGCGGGGGCGAAGGGCAAGCGCTTCTGTCTGCCCAATTCGCGTGTCATGATCCATCAGCCCAGCAGCGGCTTCCAGGGACAGGCCTCGGACATCGAAATCCACGCCAGGGAAATCCTTTACCTGCGCGGCCGGCTGAACGAGATGCTGGCGCTGCACACCGGACAGAGCGTGGAAACGATCGAGCGCGACACTGACCGGGACAATTTCATGTCCGCTGACGAGGCGGTGAAATACGGCATCGTGGACAGCGTGCTGAGCAATCGCGCCGATACCAAGAAGTGAGGTTGAAATGACCGAAAAGAACTCCGGCGAAAAGCTGCTGTACTGCTCCTTCTGCGGCAAGAGCCAGCACGAAGTGAGGAAGCTTATCGCCGGACCTTCGGTGTTCATCTGCGACGAGTGCATCGAACTGTGCAACGACATCATCCGCGAGGAAACCAGCGCGGACAAGTCGGGCAAGGCGGCCAAGTCGGACTTGCCGACGCCGAAGGAAATCTGCGACATCCTCGACGAATATGTCATCGGCCAGGAATTGGCCAAGCGCATCCTGTCGGTCGCGGTGTACAACCATTACAAGCGGCTCAAGCACCTGTCGAAGTCCGACGAAATCGAGCTGGCGAAGTCCAATATTCTGTTGATCGGGCCCACCGGCTCGGGCAAGACGCTGCTGGCGCAGACGCTGGCGCGGCTGCTGAATGTTCCTTTCGTCATCGCCGACGCGACCACGCTGACCGAAGCAGGCTATGTGGGCGAGGATGTCGAGAACATCATCCAGAAGCTGCTGCAGAATTGCGACTACGACGTGGACAAGGCCAAGCGCGGCATCGTCTACATCGACGAGATCGACAAGATTTCGCGCAAGTCCGACAACCCGTCCATCACCCGCGATGTGTCGGGCGAAGGGGTGCAGCAGGCGCTGCTCAAGCTGATCGAAGGCACCGTCGCCTCGGTCCCGCCGCAGGGCGGGCGCAAGCATCCGAACCAGGATTTCGTCCAGGTAGACACGACCAACATCCTGTTCATCTGCGGCGGCGCGTTCGACGGCCTGGACAAGATCATCCGCAACCGCTCGGAGAAGAGCGGCATCGGCTTCGGCGCCGAGGTGCGCAGCCTGAAGGACAGCAAGGACATCACCGCGGTGCTGCGCGCGGTCGAGCCCGAGGACCTGATCAAGTACGGCCTGATCCCGGAATTCGTCGGCCGCATGCCGGTGATCGCGACGCTGGAAGAACTCGACGAGGCGGCGCTGATCCAGATCCTGACGACGCCCAAGAACGCGCTGGTCAAGCAGTACCAGCGGCTGTTCGGCATGGAAGGCGCCGAGCTCGAATTGCGTGCGGCGGCACTGTCCGCCATCGCGCAGCGCGCGCTTGCGCGCAAGACCGGCGCCCGCGGTTTGCGCTCCATCCTCGAGCAGGTGCTGCTCGACACCATGTATGAACTGCCGACGATGGAGAATGTGAGCAAAGTGGTGATAGACGAGCCGACCGTGCGCGGCGAGGGCAAGCCGCTGCTGATTTACTCCGACCCGCCCAAGGTCGCCGGCTCTCTGTCCTGAGTTGGATTACGGGGTTGAACTAATGTCCCCCGTCCCCATCTTAATCAAATATTCCCTCTGAGGTATCGTCATGCCCGTCACCGAATTTTCCTCCGAATTGACCCAGTTCCCGCTGCTGCCGTTGCGCGACGTCGTGGTCTTCCCGCACATGGTGATCCCGCTGTTCGTCGGCCGCCCGAAATCGATCAAGGCGATGGAAATCGCGATGGAAGCGGGCAAGAGCATCATGCTCGCGGCGCAGAAATCCGCGGCCAAGGACGAGCCCGCCCCGGAGGACATGTACCAGATCGGCTGCATCGCCAACATACTGCAGATGCTGAAACTGCCCGACGGTACGGTGAAAGTGCTGGTCGAAGGCAGCCAGCGCGCGGTGATCAAGGAAATCGAGGACCAGCGCAGCCATTATTCGGCCGTGGCGCGGCCGGTACCCGCCGACGCGAGCGACAACAACGAGGTCGAGGCGATGCGTCGCGCGCTGGTGACCCAGTTCGACCAGTACGTGAAACTCAACAAGAAGATTCCGCCGGAGATCCTGACTTCGCTCGGCGGCATCGAGGAGGCCGGGCGCCTCGCCGACACCGTCGCGGCGCATCTGCCGTTGAAGCTGGAGCAGAAGCAGCAGGTGCTGGAGATGTTCGACGTCAAGGCACGCCTGGAGCACCTGCTCGGACAGCTCGAGACCGAAATCGACATCCTGCAGGTGGAAAAGCGCATCCGCGGCCGGGTCAAGCGCCAGATGGAAAAAAGCCAGCGCGAGTACTACCTGAACGAGCAGGTCAAAGCGATCCAGAAAGAGCTCGGCGAAGGCGAAGACGGCGCCGATCTGGACGAGATGGAGAAGAAGATCAAGGCCGCGCGCATGCCCAAGGATGCGCGCGTGAAAGCCGAAGCCGAACTGAAGAAGCTGCGCCTGATGTCGCCGATGTCGGCGGAAGCTACCGTGGTGCGCAACTATATCGACGTGCTGGTCGGGCTGCCCTGGAAGAAGCGCAGCAAGATATCCAAGGACATCGTCGCCGCGGAAAAGAGCCTGGACGCCGACCACTACGGGCTGGAAAAGGTCAAGGAGCGCATCGTCGAGTACCTGGCGGTGCAAAGCCGCGTCGACAAGGTGAAAGCGCCGATCCTGTGCCTGGTGGGCGCCCCCGGCGTGGGCAAGACATCGCTGGGTCAGTCCATTGCCAAGGCGACCAACCGCAAGTTCGTGCGCATGTCGCTGGGCGGGGTGCGCGACGAGGCCGAGATCCGCGGTCATCGCCGCACCTATATCGGCTCCATGCCGGGCAAAATCCTGCAGAACATGAGCAAGGTCGGCGTGCGCAACCCGCTGTTCCTGCTGGACGAGGTGGACAAGCTGGGCATGGACTTCCGCGGCGACCCGTCTTCGGCGCTGCTCGAAGTGCTCGATCCGGAACAGAACCACACCTTCGTCGATCACTACGTCGAGGTCGAATACGACCTGTCGGAGGTGATGTTCGTCGCCACCGCGAATACGCTCAATATCCCGCCGGCGCTGCTCGACCGCATGGAAGTCATCCGGCTTTCGGGCTATACCGAGGACGAGAAGGTTCACATCGCCACGCGCTACCTGCTGCCCAAGCAGCTCAAGAACAACGGGCTCAAGCTCGATGAGGTCGCGATCGCCGAATCGGCGATACGCGACGTGATCCGCTATTACACCCGCGAAGCCGGCGTGCGCAGCCTGGAGCGCGAGATATCCAAGATCTGCCGCAAGGTAGTCAAGACATTGGTGACGAAGAATCGCGACAGCAAGATGGTGGTCACCGCGAAAAACCTGGACAAGTTCCTGGGCGTGCGCAAGTACAGCTTCGGCATCGCCGAAAAGAAAAACCAGGTCGGGCAGGTCACGGGGCTCGCGTGGACCGAAGTCGGCGGCGAACTGCTGACCATCGAGGCAGTGGTTATGCCGGGCAAGGGCAAGAGCATCACCACCGGCAAGCTCGGCGAGGTGATGCAGGAGTCGATACAGGCCGCGCTCACCGTGGTGCGCAGCCGCTCGGCCAAGCTCGGCGTTGCCGAGGACTTTTACCAGAAGATAGACCTTCACATCCACCTGCCCGAAGGCGCGACGCCCAAGGACGGCCCCAGCGCCGGCATCGGCATCTGCACTGCGATGGTGTCGATCCTGACCGGAATTCCGGTGCGCGCCGACGTGGCGATGACGGGCGAGATTACTCTGCGCGGCGAGGTGCTGCCGATCGGCGGATTGAAGGAGAAGCTGCTTGCGGCACACCGCGGCGGCATCAAGACGGTGCTGATCCCCGAGGAAAACGTGAAGGATCTCGCCGAGATAGCGGAAAACGTCAAAAACCGCCTCGAGATCGTGCCGGTCAAGTGGATCGACCAAGTGCTCGAACTGGCGCTGGAGCACCGGCCCGAGCCGCTTGCGAAGAAGGACGACACCGCGCCGATTACACCGGCCGCGGAAGGCCAGCCGGTAAGCGGAGTCATTACGCACTGATCCGCCGCGCGCCGCGGCGGAAAAGCGCTTGACACCCGCGAATGGCGCTTGCTATAAAGCATTCATGCCGGTCGCCGACTGCGGCACGACTGCATCTCGCCTCCGCCCACACAGCACACCAATTACGAATTCCTGCCGCATATTCCTATTGCATAGCTCATTAAAGGGGGTTCAACGTGAACAAGTCAGAAATGATCGATCAAATCGCAAAATCGGCGGATGTCTCCAAGGCCGCGGCGGGCCGCGCCCTGGACGCGACCGTCACTGCGATCAAGGTCTCCTTGAAGAAAGGGGGCATGGTGACGCTGGTCGGCTTTGGTACGTTTTATGTGGGAAAGCGCGCTGCGCGCAACGGGCGCAATCCACGCACCGGTGCGAGCATCAAGATCAAGGCGGCGCGCGTGCCGAAATTCCGCGCTGGCAAAGCCCTGAAAGATGCGTTAAACTAGCGCGCTTTTTGGACCAGAGCGCCCCGCGTTTCAATCAGTCCAAGAGGGTGCTTAGCTCAGTTGGTAGAGCGTCGCCTTTACACGGCGAATGTCGGGAGTTCGAGCCTCTCAGCACCCACCAGGGTGTTTAGTTTTGCTGGAGTGGTAGTTCAGTTGGTTAGAATGCTGCCCTGTCACGGCAGAGGTCGCGGGTTCGAGTCCCGTCCACTCCGCCAACAACAAAAGGCGAACCCAGACAGGGTTCGCCTTTTTTGTTTAAGGACCGCCGCGCATGAAACTAGCGCGGCTGATTTGAGGCTCGTGCCCGGCGTTGCGCACGGTGCAGAGCTTGGGCGATTTGAGGTCCGCCGCGCCTGACGGCGCAATGTTTGCGGTGCAACTTTAGCGAGAAATCATGTTCGATCTAGTCCATAAGCACAAGAGGCTGGTGCAGGTGATGCTGGCACTGATCACGCTGCCGTTCGCATTCTGGGGCATCGATTCCTACCGGCGCGGCGCGAGCGCGGCGCTGGATGTGGCCGAAGTCGCCGGACAGAAGATCACGCAACAGGAATTCAACCAGGCGCAGCGCGAACAGCAGGAGCGCCTGCGCGAACTGCTCGGCGCCAAGTACGATCCGGCCATGCTGGATACGCCGGCGCAGCGCGCCGATCTGCTCGACCAGCTGATCCAGCAGAGGCTGCTTGCGGTACACGCGGTCAAGAGCAACCTCGTGGTGACCGATCAGCAGCTGCGCGACATCATCGTCGCACTGCCGGCGTTTCAGGAGAACGGCAAATTCTCGAAGGCGCGCTACGATGCCATGTTGCGCGCGCAGGGCATGAACGATGTGATTTTCGAGGCACGGCTGCGGCGCGATGTCGAGCTGCAGCAGCTCAATACCGCCGTGGGCGACTCGGTGATCGTAGGCAAGACCCAGGTCGCGCGTCTGCTTGCGATCGAAGGACAGCAGCGCGAAGTTGCGGAGGCGCTGGCGCCGATTGAGCAGTTTGCGCGCGAGGTGAAGCTTGCGCCGGACGCGGTGAAGGCCTATTACGATACCCATCCGGGTGAATTCGTGGTGCCGGAGCAGGTGCGCGCCGAGTACGCGGTGCTCAACGCGGACGTGCTGGCCGCGCAGGAGACCGTAAGCGAGGCGGACATGCACAGCTGGTACGACAGCAACGTGCGCGCGAAATTCGAGGCGCGCATGGCGGCGAAGAAGCAGGCGGAGGATCTGCTGGCGCAACTGCACCAGTCGCCGGACAAGTTCGCCGAACTGGCGAAGAAATACTCGCAGGACCCCGGCTCCAAGGACAACGGCGGCGACCTGGGATTCTTCGCGCGCGGCGCGATGGTCAAGCCGTTCGAGGACGCCGTATTCAAGCTGAAGCCCGGGCAGTTGAGTGGCATCGTCGAGTCGAGTTTCGGTTACCACATAATCAAGTTGACGGGCATCAAGCCGGCGAAGGACGGCCAGCCCGAGGAGCGCCGTGCCAGCCACATTCTGATTACCGCGCCCGCGGCAAAGGATTTCCAGGACATGCGCGCGGAAATCGAGAAGGAGCTGAAGACGCAGCGACTGCGCAAGAAATTTGCGGAAGCTGCGGAATCGTTCAGCAATCTTGCCTACGAGCAGCCGGACAGCCTGCAACCGATCGCCGACAAGTTCAAGCTTAAGCTGCAGCAGTCCGGCTGGCTCGCGCGCAAAGCCGGCGCGGCGGCGGGACCGCTCAGCAATCAAAAGATTATCGACGCGCTGTTCTCGCCCGATGCGATCAAGAACAAGCACAACACCGAAGCGGTGGAAGTGGGGCCGGAGACGATGGTGGTCGCGCGCGTGCTGGATCACAAACCGGCCGAGCCGAAGCCGCTGGAACAGGTGAAGGCAGATATTGCGAAGAAGCTCACCGACGAGCAGGCGATGGAAATGGCGGTCAAGCGCGGCAAGGAAAAGTTTGCCGAGCTGCAGCAGGGCAAGGACGCGGGGCTCAGCTGGGGCGCGCCGAAGATCGTGAGCCGGCAGGGCAAACCGGAGCTGGCCCCGGCCGCGCTGGAACTGGTGTTCCGCGCCGACGCGAGCAAGCTGCCTGCCTATCAGGGCGTGGTGCTGCCCGGCCGCGGTTATGGCATCTATCGCATTTCGCGCGTAATCGACGCGCCATCGGTCGATGCGGCGCGGGAGAAGCAGTTGACGCAGCAGCTGGATCGCCTGGTCGCGCAGGAGCAGGCCACTGCTTATATCGCGAATCTCAGGGATGCCGCAAAGATAGAGATCAACAAGGCAAACCTGGAAAAGAAGGGCGGCTAGGCGTCGCCCGCAGCCGGTTTCAATATGAAGGGATGACTCCCTTCATGTCTGCCTTTGCTGCGCGTGACGGAATCGGGCTATTGCAAATGGCAGTCAGACTTCCGTCGTCCCCAGCGCGGTAGTGTTGAAGCCGCCGTCGACGTAGGTCACTTCGCCGGTGATGCCGCTGGCGAGCTCGCTGCAAAGGAAAGCCGCGGCATTGCCCACTTCATCTATGGTGACATTGCGCCGCAGCGGCGCCTGCTTCGCGTTGTAGGCGAGCAGCTTGCCGAAGCTCGCGATGCCCGAGGCCGCGAGCGTCTTGATCGGCCCGGCCGAAACGGCGTTGACGCGTATGCCTTTGGGCCCGAGGCTGGCCGCCATGTAGCGCACCGCGGCCTCCAGGCTCGCCTTGGCCAGACCCATGACGTTGTAGTTCGGCATGGTGCGCACCGCGCCCAGATAGGTCAGTGTGAGCAGCGCCGCCTGGCGGCCCTGCATCATGGGCAGCGCGGCCTTGGCCAGCGCGGGGAAGCTGTAGCTGGACACTTCGTGCGCGGTGCGGAAGGCCTCGCGCGAAATGCTTTCCAGGAAATCGCCTTCGATCGCCTCGCGCGGGGCATAGGCGATGGAGTGCACCAGGCCGTCCAGGCCGTCCCAGGTCTTGCCCAGCTCGGCGAACAGCGCGGCGATCTCCTGGTCGCTGGCGACGTCGCAGGGAAACACCATCTGACTGCCGAAATCGGCGGCCATGCCGGTGACGCGCTCCTTGAAGCGATCGTTCTGATAGGTGAATGCCAGCGCGGCACCCTCGCGGTGGCAGGCTCTGGCGACGCCATAGGCGATTGAACGGTTGCTGAGCAGGCCGGTGATGAGGATGCGCTTGTCCGCGAGAAAACCCATGGTGGCTCCAGAGTGTCGGAGAAGGGAATTATACCGGGGTGACGCTCATTGCGGCTTCGGCTAAACTCGGACGATGCGTTTCCTCGTCACGCTCGCTTGTGTGCTGATGCTCGCCGGCTGCGGCCGGGAATGGAACGACCCCTATCCGGCGAGCGAGTCCGGCAAGAACATCCTGTACAGCGCCTTTTCCGAGCGGCCCAAGCATCTGGACCCGGCGCAGGCCTACGCCGCCGACGAATACGATTTCATCTGGCAGGTGTACGAGCCGCCGCTGCAATACGATTACCTCAGGCGCCCGTATACGCTGATTCCGGCGACGGCCGCAGCGATTCCCGCGCCGCGCTACTACAACGGCGCCGGCGCCGAACTGCCCGCTTCGGCGCGCGACGTCGCCTACAGCGTTTACGAGATTCACATCAAACCCGGGATTTTCTACCAGCCTCATCCGGCTTTTGCGCGCGATGCGGCCGGGCACAGCCTCTACTTCGATCTGAAACCGGGGGATCTTCGCGGCAAGTACCGCCTTTCCGATTTTCGGAAAACCGGCAGCCGTGAGCTGCTTGCCTCGGACTACGTGTACCAGATCAAGCGCCTCGCGCATCCGCGCGTAAATTCGCCCATCCTCGGTCACATGAGCGACTATATCGTCGGGCTCAAGGAGTACGCGGAGCAGCTCGAACGCGAAGACAAGTCTCTGCCGATCTGGGCCGGCCTCGCACGGCACGAAATCGCCGGCGTCGAGCTGGTGGACCGCTACACCTATCGCATCAGGGTGCGCGGCAAATATCCGCAGTTCGTCTATTGGCTGGCGATGCCCTTCTTTGCGCCGGTTCCACCCGAGGCCGATCGGTTCTATTCCCAGGCCGGGATGGCGGAGCGCAATTTCAGCCTCGACTGGTATCCGGTCGGCACCGGGCCCTATATGCTCGCCGAAAACAACCCGAACGCGCGCATGGTGCTCGCGCGCAACCCGAATTTCCACGGCGAGCCCTATCCCTCGGAAGGCGAGCCCGGGGACGCGCAGGCAGGCCTGCTTGCCGACGCAGGCAAGAGGGCGCCGTTCATCGACACCATCGTGTTCACGCGCGAAAAGGAGAGCATCCCGTACTGGAACAAGTTCCTGCAGGGATACTATGACCAGTCGGGCATCAGCAACGACAATTTCGACAGCGCCGTGCGCATGGGCATGGAGGGGGAAGCGGCGCTGTCGCCGCAGATGGCAAGCCGCGGCATCCAGCTCAAGACTTCGGTCGCCACCTCGGTGTACTACCTGTCGTTCAACTGGCTCGACCCGGTGGTGGGCGGGCAGGGCGATGCTGCGCAGCAGGAGCGCGCGCGCAAGCTGCGCCAGGCGATTTCTATCGCTATCGACAATGAAGAGTTCATTTCCATATTCGCCAACGGCCGCGGCGTGCCCGGACAGGGCCCGATCCCGCCGGGCATATTCGGCTACCGCGGCGGCGAGGACGGCTATAACCCGGTGGTGTATGAACAGGCCGGGGGCGCATGGCGCAGAAAGTCGATCGCACAGGCGAAAAAGCTCATGGCCGATGCGGGCTACCCCGACGGCCGCGACGCCCGCAGCGGCGCGCCGCTGGTGCTGTATCTGGACACCACCGGCGGCGGGCCCGGCGGCAAGGCGCGGCTGGACTGGTACCGCAAGCAGCTGCAGAAGATCGACGTGCAGCTCGAATTCCGCACCAGCGACTGGAACCGCTTCCAGGAGAAGATCCGCAAGGGCAACACGCAGATGTTCTTCCTTGGCTGGAATGCCGACTACCCGGATCCGGAAAATTTCATGTTCCTGCTGTACGGACCGCAGGGCGCGGTGAAGGACGGCGGCGAGAACAAGGCGAATTATGCCAATCCGGAGTTCGACCGCCTGTTCGAGCAGATGAAGAACATGCAGAACGGGCCGGAGCGCCAGCAGATCATCGATCGCATGGTGGCGCTGCTGCGCCGCGACGCGCCCTGGGTCTGGGCCTACTATCCCAAGGACTACAGCCTGTATCATGCCTGGCTCTCCAACGTGAAGCCGAACCAGATGGCGCGCAACGGCCTGAAGTTCTACCGCCTCGATCCGGCGCTGCGCGAAGTGCGGCGCGCCGAGTGGAATCAACCGGTAGTCTGGCCGCTGCTGCTGTTGCTGGCGCTGCTGGCCCTGGGGACGCTGCCTGCGTATCGCAGCTGGCGCGCGCGCGAAACGGCCAGGGCGTAGGGGGCTGCATGTACGCCTACATCGTACGCCGTGTCGTTTACGCCTTTTTCATCCTGATCGGCGTCAACCTGATCACCTTTGCGCTGTTTTTCAAGGTGAATACGCCCGACGATATCGCGCGCATGCAGCTCGGCGTCAAATATGTCACACCCGAGGCGATCGCCAAGTGGAAGGCGGAGCGCGGCTATGACAAGCCGCTGCTGTACAACGCGGCGGCCTCCGGCGGGCAGAAATTCACCGACACCATCTATTTCGAGAAGTCGGTGGAAATGTTCCGCTTCAATTTCGGCCTGTCGGACGACGGGCGCGACATCGCCTACGAGATCCGCACGCGCATGTGGCCAAGCCTGGCGCTGGCGCTGCCGGTGTTCCTGGTCGGCCTCGCCCTGCAGATCACGTTTGCGCTGATGATGGCGTTCTTCCGCGCCACCTACGTCGACTTCTGGGGCGTGGTGCTGTGCGTCGTCATGATGTCGGTTTCCGGGCTGTTCTACATCATCGGCGGCCAGTACCTGATCTCCAAGCTGTGGAACCTCGTGCCGATCTCCGGCTACGCATCGGGATTCGACGCGCTTAAATTCCTGCTGCTGCCGATCGCCGTGGGGGTGATAGGCGGCGTCGGCAGCGGCGCGCGCTGGTACCGCACCATATTCCTGGAGGAGGCGGGCAAGGACTACGTCAGGACGGCGCGCGCCAAGGGCCTGTCCGAAACGGCGGTATTTTTCCGCCACGTGCTCAGGAACGCGATGATCCCCATCCTCACCGGCGCGGTGGTGGTGATTCCGCTGCTGTTCATGGGCAGCCTGGTGTCGGAGTCCTTCTTCGGCATTCCCGGCCTGGGCAGCTATACCATCGAGGCGATCCAGTCGCAGGATTTCGCGGTAGTGCGTTCCATGGTTTTCATCGGCTCGCTGCTCTATATCGTCGGGCTGCTGCTGACCGATATCTCCTACACCTTGGTCGATCCGCGCGTGAGGTTCGAGTAGTGCCGATACTGCCCGTCGTTCTCTGGACCGATGCGCTGGTCTATCTGCTGCTCGCGGTGGTAGCGGGATTCGCCTGGTATGTGCGCGGGCAGGAGCACCTGCGCGCGCCCTGGCGGCGCGTGGCGCAGGCGCCCGCGGCGATGAGCGCGCTGGTGGTGCTCGCGCTGTTCGTGCTGGTCGGCCTGCTCGATTCGGTGCACTTCCGCCCGGCGCTGCCGGCGGCGGCCGGAGCGCAGTCGCGCGAGCCCGCCTATGCGGTCGAAGTCGAAAGCGTGCTCGATGTGCTGCTCTCGTCCCTGGCAAAGCGGCCCGAACGCACCTATTCGGCGCCGCTCGCGACCCACGCCTACGCCAAGGAGACCATCGAGCTGCCCGGCAAGGACGGCGCGCCGGCGCGGCAGGTGCGCGATTATCCGCGGCTGAAGTACGGCGGCGCGCAGCTGCACGATCCGCAGCGCGAATGGAAGGCGGACGTGCTGCTCACCACCTTTCGCGGCGCCGCGCTGGCCTTGCCCTTGTGGCTGCTTGCCTCGCTTGCGCTGGTGGCGGCCTGCAACCCCGCCGAGCGCGTTGCCTCGCGTGCCTTCTGGCATGCCTTGTGGCGCGGGGAAACCGAGCTGCCGTGGCGCGCGGTGCTGATCACGCTCGTCCTGGTGCTGCTGCTGGCGCTGCCGGCGGCGCTGCTGTCCGCGCACTACCACGTGCTCGGCACCGACAAGGTCGGCCTCGACGTGCTGTATCAGTCGCTGAAGAGCGTGCGCACGGCGCTGGTGATCGGCACTCTCACCACGCTGGTGATGCTGCCGTTTTCGATCTTGCTTGGCATCATGGCCGGCTACCTGCGCGGGCCGGTAGACGACCTGATCCAGTATTTCTACACCACGCTGAATTCGATCCCGGCGGTGCTGCTGATCGCGGCGGCGGTGCTGGTGCTGCAGGTGCAGATCGAAACCCATCCTGACATGTTCCCGACCTCGGCGCAGCGCGCCGATTTCCGCCTGCTGTGGCTGTGCATCATCCTCGGCGTCACCAGCTGGACCGGGTTGTGCCGACTGCTGCGCGGCGAGGCGCTCAAGCTGCGCGAGCTCGACTATGTGCAAGCGGCGCAGGCTTTCGGCGTGTCGCAGTGGCGCATCATGCTGCGCCACATCCTGCCCAACGTGATGCACATCGTGCTGATCTCCGTGGTCATGGATTTTTCCGGGCTGGTGCTGGCGGAGGCGGTGCTGTCCTACGTCGGCGTCGGCGTCGACCCGTCCATGATCAGCTTTGGCACCATGATCAACGCTGCGCGCCTGGAAATGGGGCGCGAACCCATGGTGTGGTGGTCGCTCGCGAGCGCCTTCTGCTTCATGCTGGCCCTGGTGCTGTCGGCAAATTTGTTCGCCGACGCGGTGCGCGATGCCTTCGATCCGCAGGTGCGCGTCGGCGCGAGGAAACTGCGCCTTCGGCGAATTGAAGCGTGAGCACCTTGCTCGAAATCAGGGACCTCAAGACCTGGCTGGACGGCTCCGGCGGGACCGTGCGCGCGATCGACGGCATCAGCCTGCAGGTGGAGCGGGGCGAGACCTTCGCCATTGTCGGCGAATCCGGCTGCGGCAAGTCCATGACCGCGCTGTCGGTGCTGCGCCTGCTGCCCGAGGCGGGGCAGATCGTGGCCGGATCGGTGCTGCTCGGCGGCGACGACCTGCTCGACCTACCCGAAGCGGCGATGCGCGCGGTGCGCGGGCGGCGCATTGCGATGATATTCCAGGAGCCCGCGACCAGCCTGAATCCGGTGCTCACGGTCGGCCGGCAGATTGCCGAAGTGCTGGAGCGGCATACCGCGCTGCGCGGGGAGGCGAAGCGCACGCGCATGCTCGAGCTGTTGCAGGCGGTCGGCATTCCGGACCCCGCGCGGCGCCTGGGTGAGTATGCATTCCAGCTGTCGGGTGGGATGAAACAGCGCGTCATGATAGCCGTCGCGCTCGCCGCGGGGCCGGATCTGCTGATCGCCGACGAGCCGACCACGGCGCTGGACGTCACCATCCAGGCGCAGGTGCTGGACCTGCTCGCCGGGCTGCAGCGCGAGAGCGGCATGGCGATGTTGCTGATCACGCACGATCTCGGCGTGGTCGCGCGCATGGCGCACCGGGTCGCGGTCATGTACGCGGGCCAGATTATCGAGGTGGCGACGCGGACGCAGTTCTTTTCCGCGCCGCTGCATCCGTATTCGCGCAAGCTGTTCGAGGCTCTGCCGGGGGCCGGGCGCCGCGGTGCAGACCTGGCGGTCATCCGCGGGCAGGTGCCGCCGCTGACCACGCGATTTGGCGGCTGCCGTTTCGCCGAGCGCTGCGATCTAGCCTGGGAGCGCTGCCGCGCCGAGGTTCCCGCTTTGAACGATGCCGGCGACGGCCGCGGCGTGCGCTGCCATTTGCATGATCCGGCGGAAACGCGCGCCCGGCCATTGGAAATTTCCGCGGACGCGGCGGCCACGTCGGCCGCCGCGCCCAGGGAAAGCGGAACCCGGGATGCACCGCTCTTGCGCGTGCGCGGACTGCAGGTGCACTTTCCCATCCGCAGGGGCCTGTTGCGCCACACCGTGGGCAGCGTCAAGGCGGTCGACGGCATATCGATGGATATCGCCGCGGGCAGGACGCTTGCCCTGGTGGGCGAATCCGGCTGCGGCAAGACCACCGCCGGCAAGGCCATCCTGCAATTGATCCGGCCGAGCGCGGGCGGCGTGCAGTTCGAGGGCGAAGAACTCACGCAATTGCGCGGCCGTGCGTTGCGCCGGCGCCGCGCCGACTTTCAGCTCATATTCCAGGATCCCTACGCCTCGCTCAACCCGCGCATGCGCGTCGCCGATATCCTCGCCGAAGGGATGCAGGCGCTGGGTGTGGCCCATGCCGGCGCCGAACGCGAACGGCAGATGGACCGTATGCTGGCCCAGGTCGGCCTGAATGCGGAGGCCAAGTTGCGCTATCCGCACGAGTTTTCCGGCGGCCAGCGCCAGCGCATCGCAATCGCGCGCGCGCTCGCAGTGAGGCCGAAGCTGATCGTGTGCGACGAGCCCACCAGCGCGCTCGACGTGTCGGTGCAGGCGCAGATACTGAATCTGCTGAAGCGGCTGCAGCGCGAGTTCGGCCTGGCCTACCTGTTCATCACGCACAACATCGCCGTGGTCGAATACCTCGCGCACGAAGTGGCGGTAATGTACCTCGGCAGGATAGTCGAGCGCGGCTCGGTCGATGCGGTATTGCGCACGCCCAGGCATCCCTACACCCAGGCGCTGCTGTCGGCAGTGCCGGCGCTGGATCAGGCAGGCGAGCGCGAGATCATACGCCTGCGCGGGGAACTGCCCTCGCCGGCGGACCCGCCGCGGGGATGCCATTTTCATCCGCGCTGCCCGCAGGCCATGCCCGAATGCCGGCAGATCTATCCGGATGCGGCGCGCGTGGGGGAGAACCAGGAAGTCAGCTGCCTGCTGTACCGCGCGCCTCGGCGCTGAGCGGCGCTATTTACTGCGCTTGGCGGGACGCGTTTTCCTGCTCGATTTCGTGCTCTTCGGCGTTGTCGCACGGCGCACCTCGACCACCAAATGCTGGCCGGCAAAGAGGCGTCCGATCTTGTTCCAGCGGCGCAGATCGTCAGTGCTGACATGGAAACGCTGTGCAATACCTGCGAGCGTGTCGCCGCGGCGCACGGTGTAGCTCAGCTTGCGCACGCTGCTGCGCGCCTCCGGCGCGGACGGCGGCTGGTACGCTACCGGCAGCGGTTCGAGCAGGGCGCCTTTGAGCGGCAGCAGCAACTGGTAGCCTGGCCCTACCTTGGTGCGCCGGCCGATATTGTTCACCTGCTTGAGCCGGGCGAGCGAGATTCCGTGCCTCGTGGCGAGGTGTTCCAGCCGGTCGCCGCGCTTGAGCGTGTAGGTCTGCCAGGAGACCAGTGGCTCGTCGTGCTCCTCCAGATTGGCAAGGAAGATTTTCGCCTTGTCCTTCGGCAGCACCAGGCCCGGCGTGCCGTTGGCGACGATCACCGGGCGGTTGTGGCCCGGATTGAGAGCGAGAAACTCCCCCAGCGGCATATCGGCGAGCTTGGCGGCGAGGCGCACGTCCATGTCGCGCGTCTTCTCCACGGTCACGAAATAGGGCGTGTTGGGCACCGGCTCGAGGTCTACGCCAAATGCATGAGGATTCAGGATGATGTTCTTCAGTGCCTGCAGCTTGGGCACGTAATAGCGGGTTTCCGTGGGCATGCTGAGGCTGAGGTAGTCGGTGGGCAGGCCCCTGGCCTTGTTCTTTTCGATGGCGCGCGCCACCGCGTTCTCGCCCCAGTTGTAGGAGGCGAGCGCGAGATGCCAGTCGCCGTGCATCTGGTACAGGTACTGCAGGTAATCGAGCGCGGCGCTGGTGGAGGCGACGATATCGCGCCTGCCGTCGTACCAGGGATTCTGCTCGAGGTTGTAGTTCTTTCCAGTGGAGGGAATGAACTGCCACAGGCCCGAGGCGTGCGAGCGCGAATAGGCCATGGGATTGAACGCGCTTTCCACCATCGGCAGCAGCGCAAGCTCGGTCGGCATGCCGCGCTTCTCCAGTTCCTCCACGATGTAATAGAGGTAACGCTTGCTGCGCTCCACCATGCGCTTGACGTAGCTGGGCTGGCTTGCATACCAGATCTGCCGGTCCTGCACCAGCGGACTGGACAGATTGGGCATGGCGAAGCCGTTGCGAATGCGGTCCCACAGATCGGGCGGGACCGCAGTGAGGTCGATCGTGGGGATGGCGCGCAGATCGTCCGTGACTTCCCGCGCCGAGGGACTGGGCATCGCCTGGACCGGCAGGGGGGCAGACGAGCGCGCCGGCGCGGGCCTGCCCGCTTCATCGCCAGGCGCACTCGACGCACTGGGCGCGGGCTCGATGGCGGCGGATTTTCTTGCTGCGGATACGTTGGATTGCGGCGGTGCCAGCGCGCAGCCGGAAGCGAGTGCGGCCAAGACGACGGCCGCCAAAAAGCGCGAAATCGGCACTACGCCTCCTGCCCCGTTTGACAACCGGGAATGTTAGCGGAGCGCGCTCGTCAGGTCAAGGAAAAGCAAGGAAAAATAGCATCTTAGAAGCTGTTGCCTAGGCGAACCCTGCAGCCAGCCGCGTTCGACTCAGTAGCTGTTCTTCCATTGGCGGATGGCGGCGAACACCTGCACCGGATCAGTCGCGCGCGCACCCAGATATTTGTTCGCCGCGGTGATCACCGCCGGCTGCGCGCAGCGCAGGAAGGGATTGGTCCGCTTTTCGCGCGCGATGGTCGAAGGCAAGGTAGGCAGGCCGCGCTTGCGCTTCTGCGCCTCGCTCGCGGCGCGCTCGGACAGCTGCGCATTGTCGGGCTCCACCGCGCGCGCAAAATCGATGTTGGCCAGGGTGTATTCATGGCCGCTGTACACCAGCGTATCGTCGGGCAGCGCGGCGAGTTTTTGCAGCGAATCGCTCATCTGCTGCGCCGTGCCTTCGAACAGGCGCCCGCAACCGCAGGCGAACAGCGTGTCGCCGCAGAACAGCGAATTTGCGCCATAATAAGCAATGTGTGCCCGGGTGTGCCCGGGTATGTCGAGCACGCGAAAGCGCAATCCCAGTTGCGGAATCCCGACCTCGTCGCCCTCATGCACGGGATGGGTGAGCGTGGCTATAGGCTCGCCACGCGGACCGTATACGGGAACGGCTTGCCGGGCGAGCAGTTCGGCGACGCCGCCGACGTGATCGGGGTGATGGTGGGTGGCGAGGATGGCGCACAACTCCAGTTGCTCGTGCTGCAGATAGTCGAGCACGGGTTCTGCGTCCCCCGGATCGACCACGGCGGCGAATTTGCGATTGCGCACGGTCCAGATGTAGTTATCCGTGAATGCGCGCAGTGGAACGACTTCGAAATCATCGGTAGCGGACATAGGGCTAGTCTTGGTGGAAGCGCAGAAAAAGTCAACCTTGTCCGACTGGTTCGCCACGCCCAAGGGCGAATATGTCCTGCGCTGGGAGCAGGGCCAGTTCGACAGCGCGGTGGAGGATGTGTTCGGCTTCAACGCGGTGCAGATCGGCCTGCCCGAAGTCGACCTGCTGCGCCGCAATCGCATTGCGCTGCGCACCCGCGTGGGCCCGGATTGCGCCAGCGACCTGGTGGCCGACAGCGGCGCGCTGCCTCTGGCCAGCGGCAGCATCGACCTGGTGGTGCTGCCGCATGTGCTCGAATTCAGCCCGCATCCGCATGGCATCCTGCGCGAAGCCGCGCGCGTGCTGATGCCCGACGGGCAGATCGTGATCTCCGGCTTCAATCCGCTGAGCCTGTGGGGCATGCGCCGCGCGCTGCGCCCGGGCCGCAATGAATATCCCTGGTGCGGACGTTTCATCGGCCTGCTGCGCCTGAAAGACTGGCTGCAGCTGCTGAGTTTCGAGCTCAACGGCGGCCGCTTCGGCTGCTACGCGCCACCGTTCTCCCAGACCAAATGGCTGCTGCGCTCCGCCTTCATGGAAAAGGCGGGCGATCGCTGGTGGCCGATCGCCGGCGGCGTCTATGTCGTGCGCGCCATCAAGCGCACCGTTGGCATGCGCCTGGTGATGCCGAAGTGGCGCAGCCAGCCGGCGCAGGCCAAATCGCTTTCCACGGTTACGCAGCATAACCACCATCGAACCGGGACCGAAGCTTGAACGCTGCGGCACCGGCGGCGCGGGTGCGTATCCATACCGACGGCGCGTGCAAGGGCAACCCCGGCCCGGGAGGCTGGGGTGCGCTGCTGCAGTTCGACGGACGCGAGAAGGAACTGTGCGGCGGCGAGCCCGATACCACCAACAACCGCATGGAACTCACCGCGGTGATCCGCGCGCTGCAGGCGCTCAAGCGGCCCTGCGACATCGACCTCTACACCGACTCGCAATATGTGCAAAAAGGCATCAGCGAGTGGATCTCGGCATGGAAGCGGCGCGGCTGGAAGACCGCCGACAAAAAACCGGTCAAGAACGCCGACCTGTGGCTGCAGCTCGACGCCCTCGCCGGCGGCCATCGCATAAAGTGGCACTGGGTCAAGGGTCACGCCGGGCATGCCGAAAATGAGCGCGCCGACCTGCTCGCCAATCGCGGCATCGAGGCCGGACAGCGCGGCCAGCGCTAGTGAAACCGCGGGGCGCAACGCGCCACAGCCGCGGATTGTGCAGGATTGTGATCGGATATAATGCGACGGCTTCGCATTGATCAAGCCGTACCTTCAATTGGATTTCCAGCAGATGCACACGCAACAGCCAGCTATTGCCCGAACAGATCATTGGATGAATTTGGTGCAGCGGCCAGCCCGATCGGCTTTGCTGTGCGCGGCGCTCGCATTGTCGCTCGCCGGCTGCGGCGAGGGACGCTCCGCTGCCGTCGGCGCGCCGAACGCGGCAAGCGCCGCTTTGCCCGCGACGGTGATTGAAGTCGCGCCGCGCCGCGTGCCGATCGAAGTGGAGGCAGTCGGCCAGGTCGAGGGCTCCAAAGAAGTGGAAGTGCGCGCGCGCGTCGGTGGCATATTGCTCAAGCGCAGCTACAAGGAAGGCGACCTCGTCGCCGCCGGCGCAATCATGTTCAAGATCGACCCGGCGCCGTTCGAAATCGCGCTGGCACAGGCGCGCGCGCAATTGGCGCAGGAGCTGGCGCGCAACGACCAGGCTCGGCGCGAAGCCGCGCGCCTGCAGCGGCTCGCCGTGGAAAAAGCGATCAGCCAGAGGGAATCGGACGACGCAGGTTCCAATCTGAAACTCTCGGACGCAACGCTGCAGGCGGCGCAGGCCAAAGTGAAGGAGGCGGAACTCAATCTGTCCTATACGACGGTGACCGCGCCGGTGTCCGGCGCTACCGGGCGCGCGGCCCGCTCCGAGGGCAGCCTGGTGTCGCCGGGGACGGACAGCCTGCTGACCACCATCAATCAGCTCGATCCGATCTGGGTCCGCTTCAGCCTGTCGGAATCCGACCTGGAGAAGCTGCCGCAAAAGCGGCTGCTCAGCGGCGCGCCGGTGGAGGTGAGCCTTACGCTACCCGACGGCCTGCGCTATCCGGGCAAGGGGCGGGTGAACTTCGCGGCGATGCAGATCGATCCGCGCCTGGGCACGCAGCAGCTGCGCGCCCAGTTCGACAATCCAAAGAGCCAGCTGCTGCCGGGGCAGTTCGTGCGCGTGCAACTGGTTGCCGGCTATCGCGACAAGGTATTTCTGGTGCCGCAAACCGCGGTGATGCAGGCCGAACAGGGACGCTTCGTGTTCGTGCTCGACAAGGACAGCAAGGTGGCGACGCGGCCGGTGCAGACCGGCGACTGGGTGGGCGAGGACTGGATCATATTGGGCGGTCTTGCCGCGGGCGACCGCGTGATCGTGGACAACCTGCTCAAGCTGCGGCCGGGAGCGCTGGTCAGCCCGCAGGCCGCGGCCAAGCCAGCCAGTCCGGATTCCGCGCCGGCCAGCTAGGGGCGCGCCGGCATGCTGTCCCATTTCTTCATCCGGCGGCCGATATTCGCCGCAGTCATCGCGATCGTCATCACGATCGCGGGCCTGGTCGCTTCGCAGGTATTGCCGATAGCGCAATATCCGGAGATTGCCCCGCCGACGGTGGCGATCACGGCTTCCTATCCGGGGGCGAGTGCCGAGACGCTGGCGAAGACGGTGGCCGCGCCGATCGAAGAGCAGCTCTCCGGCGTCGAAAACCTGATTTACTTCGACTCGACTTCGGCTTCGAACGGCACGCTGACCATCACCGCGACTTTCGAGGTCGGCACGGATGTCAACAACGCAGTGATCCAGGTCAACAACCGCGTGCAGATTGCCCTGCCGCGCCTGCCCGACGATGTGCGCCGCAGCGGGGTGGTGGTGCAGAAGCGCTCGCGCGACATCCTCATGGCGGTCGCGGTGAGTTCGACCGACCCGCGCTACGACACGCTGTTCCTGTCCAATTTCATCACCGTCAACGCGCTCGATGTGCTCAAGCGCCTGCCGGGCGTGGCCGATGCGACCATATTCGGCGCGCGCGACTATTCGATGCGCGTGTGGCTGAAGCCGGACCGCATGGCGCAGCTCGGCCTGACGACTACTGATGTCGCCAACGCCATCCGCGCGCAGAACAACCAGTATGCCGCCGGAAAAATCGGGCAGGACCCTGCGCCCGCCGGCCAGCCGCTGGTCTATACCGTGACCGCGCGCGGACGCCTGGTGGAGCCGAAGGATTTCGGCGACATCATCCTGCGCGCGAGCGGGCCCAACGGCGTGCTGCGGGTAAAGGACGTCGCCCGGCTCGAACTGGGCGCGCAGAGCTACGACCAGTTCACCACGGTGGACGGCAAGCCGACCATAGGCGTTGCAATTTTCCTGCAATCCGGCGCCAACGCGCTCAAGGTCGGTGACTCGGTGCGCGCGGCGATGAACGAGTTGTCGGCGACATTTCCGCAGGGCGTGAGTTTCCTGATTCCCTACGACACCACGCGCGTCGTCGACGCCTCGATCAAGGAAGTGATACACACGCTGCTCGAAGCCGCTCTGCTGGTGCTGATCGTAGTGTTCGTGTTCCTGCAAAGCTGGCGCGCCGTGCTGATTCCCTTTGTCGCCGTGCCGGTGTCGCTGATCGGGGCATTCGCCGGCCTGTACGTATTCGGCTTCTCCATCAACACGCTGACGCTGTTTGCGATCGTGCTGGCGACCGGCATCGTGGTCGACGACGCGATCGTGGTGCTGGAGAACGTCGAGCGGCTCATGGCCGAGCGCGGGCTGACGCCGCGCGAGGCCGCGTTCGAGTCCATGACCGAGGTGACCGCCGCGATCATCGCGATCGAGCTCGTGCTGCTGGCGGTGTTCGTTCCGGTCGCCTTTCTCGGCGGACTTGCAGGGCAGTTGTACAAGCAGTTTGCGGTCACGGTCGCTACCGCGGTGACCATATCCGGCGTGCTTGCGCTGACGCTGACCCCGGCAATGTGCGCGCTGATGCTCAAGGCCAACCCGCATGAGTCGCGCCTGTTCCGCCCGTTCAACCTTGCATTCGCGTGGCTCACCGCCAGGTATACCAAGGGCGTCAATCGCGTGATCCACCATGTCTGGCTGTCACTGGCCGCGTTCGCGCTAGTGATTGCGGCCGCCGCCGGACTGCTGCAGATCATTCCCGGCAGCCTGGTTCCGATCGAGGATTCCGGCTATTTCTACGGCGCGATCGTGCTGCCCGACGGCGCTTCGCTCGGGCGCACCGGCAAGCTCGGCGCCGAGGTGCAGGAGACCATGGTGCGCCATCCTTCCGTGGAGCACGTGTTTGTGGTCAACGGCTTCGACCTGATAGGCGGGGGCAATAAGACCAATGCCGCAACCATGTTCATCACGCTCAAGCCCTGGGGCGACCGGCCGGAGTCCGCGCAGGAGCTGGTCAAGTACATGTCCACGAAGGGGGCGGCACAGCGCGAAGGCCTGGTATTCGCGTTCAACGCGCCGCCGATCCGCGGCCTCGGGACTGCGGGCGGATTCGAGGTCTACGTGCAGAATCGCGCCGATGCTGATCCGAAACAGCTGGAGCAGGTGCTGCAAAAATTCGTCGGCGAGCTTCGCCGGCAGCCGCAGTTGAGCGGCATCAATACTTTTTATCGGCCGAGCGTGCCGCAGCTTTTCGTCGAGGTCGACCGGGAAAAGGCGATCGCGCTCGGCGTTCCGGTGAGCGACGTGTTCGACGCGCTGCAAGCGACCATGGGGTCGCTGTACGTCAACGATTTCAACAAATTCGGTCGCACTTACCGGGTGCAGATCCAGGCCGATGCGGCCTACCGCGCACGCCCGGAGGATCTGGGCAATGTTTATGTGCGCTCCGCTGGCGGCGACATGGTGCCGGTGAAGGCGTTGATCCGCACCGAGGCCATCGTCGGTCCGGACCAGCTCGACCGTTTCAACGGCTTCGTCGCGGCCAAGGTGCTGGGCGGGGCTGCGCCTGGGGTGAGTTCGGGCGAGGCGATCAGCGCGGTGGAACAGGTCGCGGCAAAAGTGCTGCCGCGCGGCTATTACCTGGCATGGACCGGCCAGGCGTTCCAGGAAAAGCGCGCCGGGCATGCGTCCACCATCGCCTTCGTGTTTGCCCTGGTGATGGTGTTCCTGATTCTCGCGGCGCAATACGAGCGCTGGTCGCTGCCGCTTGCGGTGCTGCTGGCGGTGCCGTTTGCGGTGCTCGGCGCGCTGCTTGCGGTGTTGGCGCTGCACATGAGCGACGACATCTATTTCCAGATCGGCTTGGTCACGCTGATTGGCCTGGCGGCGAAGAACGCGATCCTGATCGTCGAATTCGCGGCGCAAAATGTCGATGCGGGCATGAGCGTGGTCGATGCCGCGGTGCAGGCGGCGCGCCAGCGCTTTCGCCCGATCGTCATGACTTCGCTCGCTTTCATGTTCGGCGTGCTGCCGCTGGTCCTCGCCACCGGCGCCGGCGCGGCCGCCCGTCGCTCGATGGGAACCGGCGTGTTCGGCGGCATGTTCGTCGCGACCTTCGTCGCCACCCTGTTCGTGCCGCTGTTCTTCACGCTGCTGGGCCGGCGCAAGGCGAAGCGCGATGCGGCGACCGCTGCAGCGGCGGAGGGGGCGCTGTGAGCAGGGTGGTGCGCGCCGCGCTATGCGCCGCGCTGCTGGGCGGATGCGCTGCGGTCGGGCCCGACTACCAGCGCCCGGCGTTCTCTCTGCCCGGGTCCTATGCCGACGCGCCGGAGACCAGCGGCAAAGCGGCAGCCATCGATGCGCAATGGTGGAAGCTTTACGGCGACCCGCGGCTGGACCAGCTCGTGGCCGAGGCGCTGGAACGCAATGCCGACATGCGCCTCGCCGTCGCGCGCATCGAGGAGGCCGACGCCAATCTGCGCGAGGCGGGCGCGGCCTTCCTGCCCGAGGTCGATCTGAGCGCGGTTCCGGCGCGCTCGCGCATCAGTGCCGATACTGCGACCCCGGTTCCCCCGAGTATTCCTCTGGTGCGCAATGACATCCGCCTCAGTCTCGGTACCTCGTTCGAGATCGATTTCTGGGGCAAGCTGCGCCGCACGCTCGAGGCGACGCGCGCGCTTGCGCTGGGTTCGCGCTACGCGCGCGAGGTGGTCAGACTGTCCCTGGCAGGCTTGACCAGCCAGGCCTATTTTTCGCTGCGCGCGCTCGATACCCAGTCCGCGCTCGCGCGCAGCACGCTTGCCAGCCGCGAAGAGACCCTGGCCATGGTGCGCCACCGCGCGCAGGGCGGGGTTGCCTCCGAGCTCGATCTGAACCAGGCCGAGCTCGCGCGCGCCGATGCTGCGGCGCAATTGAAGGAGTTCGAGCGCCAGCGCGCGCTGGCGGAGCACCAGCTGGCCACGCTCACCGGCCGGCTCGATCTCGCGCTTCCCTCCGGCGACCTGCTCGCGCTGCCACTACCGCCGGCGCCGCCGGCCGGGCTGCCCTCCGAACTGCTGCAGCGCCGGCCGGACGTCCGGCAGGCCGAACAGCAGCTGATCGCGAGCAATGCCCAGATCGGCATCGCGCGGGCAGCGATGTTTCCGGCCATTTCCCTGACTTCCTATTACGGCGGCGAGAGCCAGGCGCTGTCTACCTTGCTCAGCAGCGGCGGCCGCATCTGGTCGCTGGGCTTCGGCCTGGGGCTGCCGGTATTCGATGCTGGGCGCTTTGCCGCGCGTACCCAGGCCGCCGAAGCGCGGCAAAAGCAGGCGCTCGCCGCCTACCAGAAAAGCGTGGAAACCGCGTTCCGCGAAGTGGGCGACGCGTTGGTCACGGCAAGGCAGGCGGCTGCGAGCGAAGCGGACCAGCAGGCACGGGTAGAGGCGGCGCGCAACGCGCTGCGCCTGGCCAGGATCCGCTACGAAGCGGGCTACTCGGCTTTTCTCGAGGTGCTGGATGCGCAGCGCGCGGCGAACGATGCTGAACAGGCCTTCGTGCGCAACCGCCAATTGCGACTGTCTGCCAGCGTAGACCTGATGAAGGCGCTGGGCGGCGGCTGGTCCGCGGACGCGCCGGCGATCGCGCGCGCGGCGGCGCCCGGGAGCGTAGCCAAATGACGCGCCAGATCGTGCTCGACACCGAGACCACCGGTCTCAATGCGAAGCTGGGCGACCGTGTGATCGAAATCGGCTGCCTCGAACTGCTCAACCGGCGCCCGACCGGAAATCATTTTCACCACTACCTGAATCCCGGCCGCGCAAGCGAGGAAGGCGCGGTGAAGGTGCACGGGATCAGCGACGAGTTCCTGCTGGACAAGCCGAAATTCCGCGAGATCGCGAACGAGTTCATCGAGTATATCCACGGCGCCGAGTTGATCATCCACAATGCGCCCTTCGATGTCGAATTCCTCGAGCAGGAACTCGCGCTGGCAAAATTGCCGCCGCTGGCGCAGCACTGCGCCGGCGTGCGCGATACGCTCAAGCTGGCAAAGGAGCTGCATCCAGGCAAGAAGAATTCGCTCGATGCGCTGTGCGAGCGCTACGGCGTGAACAACGCGCACCGCACCCTGCACGGCGCCTTGCTCGACGCCGAGCTGCTGGCCGAGGTCTACCTCGCGATGACGCGCGGCCAGGAGAGCCTGGTCATGGAGCTGGATCAGGCGCCGGCTGCGGCGCAGGCCGATGCGGCAAACGCTCCCGAGCGCGGGACGCTGCTGGTGCTCGCGGCAACCGAAGAGGAAGCAGCGGCGCATCTCGAGCTGTTGCACGCGATACAGGCCGAGAGCAAGGGCAAGTGCGTCTGGCTCGCGCCCGAGACCGGGACGTAGCACGCGCCAACAGCGCGGGCCCGCGGTTTGGCCCCTGGCGCAGTTGTGGTAGATTGGTTCAACGGTACTGAACCTGGAAGAGATACCCATGGACCATGCCAACCACTTTGAAACTGATCTCGACCGCAATCCGGCCAACCATGCGCCGCTGACGCCGCTGGGTTTCATCGAGCGCGCTGCGTACGTCTATCCCGAGCGGACCGCAGTTGTGCATGGCGCGCGCCGCTACAGCTGGAGCCAGACCTACGCGCGCAGCCGGCGCCTGGCTTCGGCGCTGGCGCAGCGCGGCATAGGGGTGGGCGACACCGTCGCGGTGATGGCCTCGAATACCCCCGAGATGTACGAATGCCACTTCGGCGTGCCGATGCTGGGCGCCGTGCTAAATACACTCAACACCCGCCTCGACGCGGAGGCGATCGGATTCATGCTGAATCACGGCGGCGCGAAAGTGCTGATCGCGGATCGCGAATTTTCCGCCACCGTGGCGCAGGCGCTGGCGCAGACCGAGCGGCGCCCTCTGGTGATCGACATCGACGATCCGGAATATGCCGGGCCGGGCGAGCGCCTGGGCGAAATGGACTATGAGGCCCTGCTCGCCGGAGGCGATCCGGATTACGCCTGGCAGCCGCCCGCCGACGAATGGAACGCGATTTCGCTCAACTACACCTCAGGCACAACGGGCAATCCCAAGGGCGTGGTGTATCACCATCGCGGCGCCTATCTGAACGGCGTGTGCAATATCGTCACCTGGGGCATGCCGCAGCATGCGGTCTACCTGTGGACGCTGCCGATGTTTCACTGCAACGGCTGGTGTTTTCCCTGGACCATGGCCGCGAACGCCGGCGTCAACGTCTGCCTGCGCAAGGTCGACCCGGCGCTGATCTTCAAACTGATCAAGGAACATGGCGTCACGCATTATTGCGGCGCGCCCATCGTGCATACCGGGCTGATCAACGCGGATCCGAAGTTGCGCACGGGTATCGCGCACAAGGTATCGGCAATGGTGGCGGGCGCGGCGCCGCCGGCGGCGATGATAGAGGGCATGGAGCAGATCGGTTTCGACCTGACCCACGTCTACGGCCTCACCGAGACCTACGGCCCGGCCACCGTGTGCGCCAAGCATGGCGAGTGGAACGCGCTCGACGTGGGCAAGCGTGCCGAGCGCAACGGCCGTCAGGGCGTGCGTTACCTGATGGAAGAGGGGCTGACGGTGATGGATGCAGAGACGATGAAGCCGGTGCCCGCGGATGGCGAGACCATGGGTGAAATCATGTTCCGCGGCAATATCACCATGAAAGGCTATCTGAAAAATCCCAAGGCGACAGCGGAGGCGTTCGCGGGCGGCTGGTTCCATTCGGGCGACCTGGCGGTGATGCAGCCCGACGGCTATGTCAAGATCAAGGACCGTTCCAAGGACATCATCATTTCCGGAGGCGAGAACATATCCTCGCTCGAAGTCGAGGAGGCGCTGTACCGCCATCCGGCGGTGCTCGCCGCGGCGGCAGTGGCTCGGCCCGACCCGAAGTGGGGGGAGACGCCCTGCGTGTTCGTCGAGCTCAAGCCGGGCGCGCAGGTGACGGAGCAGGAGATCATCGAGCATTGCCGCGGCCATCTGGCGCGCTTCAAGGTGCCGCGCGCCGTGGTATTCGGCGAACTGCCCAAGACCTCCACCGGCAAGATCCAGAAGTTCGTGCTGCGCCAGCGGGCGAAATCGGCGCAGGCCATCGAATAGGAGCCGCCGCTGGCGGCGGCTCATGAGGTTCCCCTCTCCCTCGGGGAGAGGGGCTGGGGGTGAGGGCAAGCAAGAGAGGAGTACAAAATCATGAATGCAAGTACCCAGGCAGTGGCAGCAGAGCCCCTGTTGTTGCGGCGGGACGAAGGCGGCGTGACGACGCTGACGCTCAACCGGCCGACGCAGTTCAATTCCCTGTCGCAGGCGCTGATGAGCGAGCTGCAGGCCGAGCTTGATCGCATCGCCGCGGACAAGAGCGTGCGCGTGCTGATCATGGCCGGCGCCGGCAAGGCTTTCTGCGCCGGGCACGACCTCAAGGAAATGCGCTCCGACGCATCGAAGGCGTTCCAGCAGCAGCTGTTCCGCCAGTGCAGCCAGCTGATGCTCACGCTGGTGCGCCTGCCGCAGCCGGTGATCGCGCGCGTGCACGGCATCGCCACTGCGGCCGGCTGCCAGCTGGTGTCGATGTGCGACCTCGCGGTGGCCTCGGACAACGCGCGCTTTGCCGTGTCCGGCGTAAACCTGGGCCTGTTCTGCACGACTCCCTCGGTCGGGCTGTCGCGCAACCTCGGGCGCAAGCAGGCCATGGAAATGCTGCTGACCGGCGAGTTCATCGATGCGCCGACGGCGCTTGCGCGCGGCCTGCTCAACCGGGTCGTGCCGATCGAGAAGCTGGACATCGAGATCCGCAAACTGGCCGATTCGATACTCGCCAAGACGCCGGTTGCGATCAAGCTGGGCAAGCAGGCGTTCTACCGCCAGCTGGAAATGGGCCTCGAGGGCGCCTATGAGCTCGCCAGCGAAACCATGGCCTGCAACATGATGGCCGAGGACGCGCGCGAAGGCATCGATGCCTTCGTGGCCAAGCGCAAGCCGCAGTGGAAGGGGCGCTAACCACACAAACGGGTGGTGCCTCCCGCGCGAGCGCGGCTATAATGCGGGACCCGCTGCGTTCCGGGTGGCAATACCGGATTCGCCGCTATATGAAGAAAGTCGGAGGAGGGCAGCAGGAGCAGGCGCCGCGCTGCCGGGCATGGACAACTACATACTCGAAACCAAAAGCCTGACCAAGGAATTCAAGGGCTTTGTCGCGGTAAGCGACGTCAATCTGCAGGTGAAACGGGGCGAAATCCACGCCCTGATCGGCCCCAATGGCGCGGGCAAGACCACGTTCTTCAATCTGCTGACGAAGTTCCTGATCCCAAGCTACGGCCATATTTTCTACAAGGGCGAGGACATCACCCGCGACAAACCGGCGCAGATCGCGCGCCGCGGCATCATCCGCTCGTTCCAGATCTCGGCGGTGTTCCCGCATCTGACAGTACTGGAGAACGTGCGCATCGGCCTGCAGCGCAAGCTCGGCACGTCTTTCCATTTCTGGAAATCGGAAAAGACGCTGGGGCGGCTCGATGCCAAGGTGATGGAATTGCTCGAAGCGGTGGACCTGGCGCCGTACGCTTCCACGGTCACGGCGGAACTGCCTTACGGCCGCAAGCGCGCGCTGGAGATTGCGACGACGCTGGCGATGGAGCCGGAGCTGATGCTGCTGGACGAGCCCACCCAGGGCATGGGCCACGAGGACGTCGACCGGGTCACCGGACTGATCAAGAAAGTCTCGGCCAACCGTACCATCCTCATGGTCGAGCACAACATGAACGTGGTCGCCGGAATATCCGACACCATCACCGTGCTTGCGCGCGGCGGCGTCATCGCCGAAGGGCCTTATGCGCAGGTGTCGAAGGACCCGCAGGTAATGGAGGCATACATGGGCACCTCCAGCGGCGAACTGGAAGGGGCGCACTGACGTGGCGGCCGCCGGCGTCGAATTCCTGCGCATCACCGACCTGCATGCCTTCTACGGCGAGTCGCACATCCTGCACGGCGTTGATTTCAGCGTAAACCGGGGCGAGGTGGTGACGCTGCTCGGCCGCAACGGCGCCGGCCGCACGACCACGCTCAAATCGATACTCGGCCTGGTGGGGCATCGCAGCGGCTCGATCATGATCAACGGGCGCGAAGCGATCGGAATGCCTCCGCACAGAATCGCGCATCTCGGAATCGGCTATTGCCCGGAGGAGCGCGGTATTTTCTCGAGCCTGTCCTGCGAGGAAAACCTGTTGTTGCCGCCCGCGGTCGCGAGTACCGGCATGTCGGTGGAAGAGATCTACGACATGTTCCCCAATCTGAAGGAGCGCCGCGCCAGCCAGGGCTCGCGCCTCTCCGGCGGCGAGCAGCAGATGCTGGCGGTGGCGCGCATCCTGCGCACCGGCGCGCAGCTGCTGCTGCTCGACGAAATCTCCGAAGGTCTGGCGCCGGTGATCGTGCAGGCGCTGGGCCGCACCATCCGGATGCTGCGCGAGAAAGGCTACACTATCGTGATGGTGGAGCAGAATTTCCGCTTCGCCGCACCGCTGGCCGACCGTTTTTATGTGATGGAGCACGGGCGCATCGTCGAAGCCTTCTCGGCGGGCGAGATGCAATCAAAAATGGGGATGCTGCACGAATTCCTGGGTGTGTGATTTTTTATGGATCAATTGAGGAGACAAGCATGAAACGCAAACTGCTGGCGACATTGGTGGGTACCGCGCTGCTGGGCGTGGGAACGAACCTCGCTCTGGCGCAAACGGCGAAAGCCGGCGCGCTCTCGGGCGACAAGGTGAAGATCGCGGTCATGAACGACATGTCCGGACTGTACGCCGACATCGGCGGCCCGGGCTCGGTCGAGGCGGCGAAGATGGCAATTGCCGACTTTGGCGGCAAGGTGCTGGGCAAGCCGGTCGAACTGGTGTTCGCCGACCACCTGAACAAACCGGACGTGGGCTCGAACAAGGCGCGCGAGTGGTACGACACCGAAGGCGTCGACGTGATCGTCGACGTCCCGACTTCCAGCGTCGCCATCGCCGTGGCCAAGGTCGCCGCGGAGAAAAAGCATGTCTTCATCAGCACCGGCGCCGCCTCGACCCGCCTCACCAACGAAGACTGCAACGCGTACACCGTACACTATGCTTACGACACCTATGCGCTCGCCAACGGCACCGGCAAGGCGATCGTGCAGACCGGCGGCAAGACCTGGTTCTTCCTGACGGCGGACTACGCTTTCGGAAAATCGCTTGAAGCCGACACCTCCGCGGTGGTGAAGGCCAACGGCGGCACGGTGCTCGGGCATGTGCTGCACCCGCTGAGCACGTCCGACTTCTCCTCGTACGTGCTGCAGGCGCAGGCATCCAAAGCGCAGATCATCGGCCTCGCCAACGCCGGCGGCGACACCATCAATTCGGTCAAGGCGGCGAACGAGTTCGGCCTGACCAAGACGCAGAACCTGGCCGGCCTGCTGCTGTTCATCACCGACATCCACAGCCTCGGACTGAAGACGGCGCACGGCATGATGCTCACCAGCGCCTGGTACTGGGACCAGAACGACGAGTCGCGCAAGTTCGGCAAGCGCTTCTTCGAGCAGATGAAGCGCATGCCCACCTTCGACCAGGCCGCAGTGTATTCGGCGGTGACGACTTATCTGAAGGCGGTGAAGGCGACCGGAACCGACGATGCCGACAAGATCATGGCGGAGCTGAAGAAGACCAGGATCAACGACATCTTCGCGAAGAACGCCTACATCCGCCAGGACGGGCGCCTGATCAAGGACATGTACCTGATGCAGGTGAAGGAGCCGGGCGAGTCGAAGTATCCGTGGGACTACTACAAGCTGAAAAAGACCATCCCGGCGGAAGAAGCGTTCCAGCCGCTGTCCAAATCCACCTGCCCGATGATCAAGAAGTGACATTCGAGCGTTAGCGACAATGTCATCACGAGCGCAACGAGGGATCTGCTTCGGTCAATATGAAGCAGATCCCTCGGGCCTCGATCTTCAGATGAGATCGACTACAACAGCTTCAAGTTCGTAATGGAAATCTTCGGCGTACCGATACAGGCTTTCCTCGGGCAATTGCTGCTCGGGCTGGTGAACGGCTCGTTCTATGCCGTCCTGTCACTGGGCCTGGCCGTGATTTTCGGTTTGCTCAATATCATCAATTTCAGCCACGGCGCCCTGTACATGATGGGCGCCTATATCGCCTTTCTGGCGCTGGACCTGCTCGGCCTGGGGTTCTGGTGGTCGCTGCTGCTGGCGCCGCTGATCGTGGGCGGCTTCGGCATGATCATCGAACGCCTGCTGATGCGCTGGATCCACAAACTCGATCATCTGTATGGCCTGCTGCTTACCTTCGGGCTGGCGCTGATCATCGAGGGCGTATACCGCTATTTCTTCGGCGTCTCCGGCCAGCCCTATCCGGTGCCGGACGCCTTGCGCGGGGCAACCAACCTCGGCTTTATGATTCTGCCCAACTATCGGGGCTTCGTCGTGGCCGCGTCGCTGGTCATCTGCCTCGGGACCTGGTACGTAATCGAGCGCACGCGGCTGGGCGCCTACCTTCGCGCCGGAACGGAAAACCCACTGCTGCTGCAGGCCTTCGGCGTCAATGTGCCGTTGATGGTTACCTTGACCTACGGCTTCGGCGTTGGCCTCGCAGCGATCGGCGGCGTGCTCGCCGCGCCAGTGATCCAGATCAATCCGCTGATGGGCTCAAACATCATTATCGTGGTGTTTGCGGTGGTCGTGATAGGCGGCATGGGCTCTATACTCGGCTCCATCGTCACCGGCCTGGGACTTGGCGTGATCGAGGGGCTGGCCAAGGTCTACTACCCGGAAGCATCCGCCACGGTCGTTTTCGTAATCATGGCAATCGTGCTGCTGGTGCGTCCGGCGGGTCTGTTCGGCAAGGAAAGATGAATAAAACCCGCATCGGATTTGCGCTGCTGCTTGTGCTCGGCCTCATCGCCCCCTATACCGGCGCCTATCCGATTTTTCTGATGAAGGCGCTGTGCTTTGCGCTGTTCGCCTGCGCATTCAATCTGCTGCTCGGCTTCACCGGCCTGCTCTCCTTCGGGCATGCGGCTTTCTTCGGCACGGCCGGCTATGCGCTTGGATACAGCGTCAAGGCATGGGGCTTCGCCCCGGAGTTCGGGATCCTGTTCGCGGTTGCAGTCTCCTCCCTTCTCGGCTGGGCGATCGGCAGCCTGGCGATACGCCGTCAGGGCATCTATTTCGCCATGATCACGCTGGCGCTCGCGCAGATGGTCTACTTTATCTGCCTGCAGGCCAAATTCACCGGCGCGGAGGACGGCCTTCAGGGCGTACCGCGCGGAAACCTGTTCGGCATCATCGACCTCGGCAGCGACATCGCCATGTACTACCTGGTGTTCGCAATTTTCATGATCGGATTTCTGCTGATCTACCGCACCGTGCATTCGCCGTTCGGCCAGGTGCTGAAGGCGATCCGCGAGAACGAGGCGCGCGCACTGTCTCTGGGCTACGACGTGGACAAGCACAAACTGCTGGCCTTCGTGATTTCTGCCGGGCTGGCGGGGCTGGCTGGAGCGACCAAGACCCTGGTGCTCGGCTTCGAAACCCTCACCGACGTCAACTGGCCGCAGTCGGGCGAAGTCGTGCTGATGACGCTGATCGGCGGCATCGGCACGATTTTCGGGCCCGTAGTCGGCGGCTTTTTCGTCGTCACCCTGGAGAACGAACTCGCCGACAAGGTGGGCTCCTGGGTGCAGGTCATCATGGGCGCGATATTCGTTATCTGCGTGCTCGCGTTCCGGCGCGGCATCGTCGGAGAGCTCACGGCGCTGTTCAATCGCAGGAAGGACGCCGGCGCGGAATGATCGGTATCTATACGCGGCGATTTGTTTCGAGTCCGCCATAGTTGCAGAACTGCAATATTGCGCGGACGCGAAGCCGTCCGCGCGGATCGTCGATCGCGCGCGGATGAAAACCCATCCGTGCG
>Ga0335085_10000676_pt1 | contig 89782 bp, 54 predicted proteins | sample Lox_Sample_45_FD_206712 | JGI IMG/M metagenome (GOLD analysis project Ga0335085, IMG submission 206712) | Soil microbial communities from Loxahatchee National Wildlife Refuge, Florida, United States - Lox_Sample_4.5 | ecosystem: Environmental > Terrestrial > Soil > Wetlands | place: USA... | reverse complement strand
CGAAGTACTTCATGGCAGATACGAGCGGATTGTGGCTCATCCCAGCACCAGCCCTTCGTCCATCATGCCTCCCAATAGCGGTAGGGCATAGCGGTGCTCGACAACAAGAGCGTTGCCGAACCACTGCCACGATTCTGCTTGGACGTTCTCTGCAATCCACTGCTTCGCACGCGTAGTCAGGGGGCAAAAGGTGAACACGGTTCCGGCGCCTCGCAAACACCAACCCTCAGGAGTTGTTGATTTATTTGAGGTTTTGGTGAGCGCGGAAGGAATCGAACCTTCAACCTACTGATTAAGAGTCAGTTGCTCTGCCAATTGAGCTACGCGCCCTTCTCGTCCGGACAGCCTTCATTTGTCAGGAAGGACCTGGAGAACTACGAAAATCAGGCAGGACTGTCGGCGTGATGCGGCCATAAGCAGTGTACACAAGCGGTTCTATCGACGCAACTCATCCCCGAGCGCTGGCGATAATCTTCTTCGAAGTCTCCGCCATCGTCCGAAAAGCAGTCTCATCGTCTCGCGCATCGTGATACAACTCTGCCGCCGTCGACACTAATCCACTCATAGATGGGAAAAAGTGGCCGACTCGAGCAGCCGCCATGTGGGTCCGACGATCCCAGCCGTCCGCGCATCGATGACTACGCCATCATTGGCGATTGCCGCTCAGCCGCTCTCATCCACCGCCACGGTTCCATCGATTGGCTCTGCTGGCCGCGCTTCGACAGCAACTCCGTTTTTGCTGCACTGCTCGACCCCGTGCGCGGAGGATTCTGGCGTATCTCTCCTGCCGGCAATAAGTGCAATCGCATCACTCGAAATTACATCGGCGAAACCAACGTACTTCAGACCACGTTTGAGACCGCTGCCGGCTCGATTGAACTGACCGACCTGATGCCCGTCATGAGCGAGCACGCCAAACATAACGTCCTGGTGCCCGATCATGAATTAGTCCGCTACGTGCGCTGCACGGCCGGCGAAGTCGAACTCAAAGTTATCTTCTATCCTCGAGAAAACTACGGGCACAACGATGTTCGCTTCCGCGATCTCGGCCCCGTCGGGCTGCGCTTCGAAAATGGACATGGCACGTACTATCTTCGTTCCAGCGTTCCGCTCACCGTAGCAGATGGCCGTGCCACCGCGCGTTTTCGCATGAAGAAAGGTGAGCGAGCGGAATTCTCGTTTACCTATTCGGAGGTTTCGCCCGTCGTTCTCGCTCCTCTCGGCGAATGGACCTGCCGCCGCATCGAAGAAACAGTCGCCTGGTGGAAACGATGGGCTGCCTCGGCGTGTTACACCGGCCCATCCCGCGACGCAGTCGTTCGTAGCGCCCTAACGCTCAAGTTACTAACCTATGCGCCTTCGGGTGCCGTTATCGCCGCCCCCACTACTTCCCTCCCCGAGCAACTCGGCAGCAGCCTGAATTGGGACTACCGCTTCTGTTGGCTTCGCGACGCATCTCTCACCATTCGGGCGCTCCTGGGTCTCGGCTATTACGCGGAAGCGGATGCATTCATGGAATGGCTGCTCAACGCAACGCGCCTCACGCAACCCGAGCTTCGCATCCTTTATACGGTCTTCGGAAACAACTCCCCCAAGGAGAAAACCCTTAACCACCTGAGCGGGTTTCGCGATTCGCGCCCTGTCCGTGTCGGCAACGCCGCGCGCAAACAAGTGCAACTCGACGTTTATGGTGAGGTCCTCGACGCCGCTGCTCAATACGCCTTCCATGGTGGAACATTCGACCACAACACGCAGAAAGCTCTGCTTGGAATCGGGCTCTTTGTTGCCGAGCACTGGGATCAGCCTGACCAGGGAATCTGGGAGCCTCGCAACGTCGGCCAAAATCACACGCATTCCCGCGTGCTCTGCTGGACTGCCCTCGATCGCCTCATTTCGGTCGCTGGTAAGAAACATCTGCCTGGCGACCACCTCGATCTCTTCCGTCGGGAACGCGATCGTATCGCCGAACAGGTGAAGAAGCGCGCGTGGAATTCGCAGCTTAACTCTTACGTTAGTACCCTCGACGGATGGGAACTCGACGCCTCCCTGTTATTGATGTCCTACTACGGATTTGAAGCCGCCGACTCGCCGCGCATGCAGGCTACCTATCGCGCCATCACGGAGCATCTTCGCGCCGGTGACCACTTGATTCGTCGCTACGCCCACGGACCCACCGAAGGGGCGTTTGGCATTTGCAGCTTTTGGGAGACAGAGTTTCTCGCGCTCGGCGGAGGCAGTTTGCATCAATCGCAGCGGCTCTTCGAACAGCTTCTCGGGTATCGCAACGATTTAGGCCTCTACGCAGAGGAGATCGATCCCACCAGTGGTCACGCGCTAGGCAATTTCCCCCAGGCTTTCACTCACGTCGGTCTCGTTAGTGCAGCCATCTCCATCCAGGAACGCATCCAAGGGTCCAGGCAACTGCCCCACCGCAAGCCAGATGCCGAGGAGGCAAAGCAAGCCGCATGAATTGGCCAAGTTGGATGCTTTGGGGCTTCATCGCCACTCTTATCATGACCACCGTCGAGGCCGGCTCGCAGGAACTTGGTCTCACTCGTGTCGACTTCCCCTACCTCGTCGGCACCATCTTTACCCCTGATCGCGATCGCGCCAAGGTTTATGGATTTATAGCTCACGTCATGAACGGCTGGGTGATCTCCCTCGTCTACATTCTCGTCTTCGAATCGCTTCACCAGGCCGCTTGGTGGCTCGGCGCCATCATCGGTGTCATTCACGCACTCTTCGTGCTTATGGTCGTCCTCTGGATGATGCCCGGTCTTCATCCCCGCATGGCCAGTGAGCAACACGGACCCACGGCCACACGCCAGTTGGAACCTCCCGGCGTCTTCGGGCTCAACTACGGCATTCGCACTCCACTCTCTGTCCTTCTCTCACACACCCTCTTCGGTATCATCCTCGGATCGTTCTACCACCTTCACTCTCGCGGCGGTTTGTAACGCCCGCGATAACATCAACCCAGGATCGCACACTCTCCCTCGAAAAAAAAACGCCGCCCCCGAAGGAGCGGCGTACGAAAGGAAGGTATCCCTGTTTTAGAAAATGATCTTCACCGCCAACTGGATGTTGAAAGCTTCACCCGGACCAATTCCAGGAGCACCGTTGAAATCTCCAATGGTGTCGCTCACCTTGCCGAAGCCGCTGTAGTTCGCGCTGGAAGGCGCCGCGCATCGTCCGGTCGTAAGATCCTGGTTACAGCCGCCGGTGGCGACTGATCCAGGACCCGAGGCCAGATTGATCCGATTCAACATGTTAAAGATGTCAGACCGCAATTGGATCTTCACACGCTCCCCTATCGGAATGTTTTTGATTACCGACAAATCCACGGAACCGTACGCCGGTCCCGCGTACTTGTTGCGCGAAACCAGTTGCGTGCAAGATCCGTTCGGCGTTGCGCAGAACGCACCGGGGTTGATCCACAGCGTTCCACCGTCCGCCGCCGAGAAGCTGCGGCTGATGCCGGAGAACGGGCTGCTGCCATCCGTATACAGGCCCGACAGAATCTCGTCGTATGGTTGTCCGCTGTGGAAGTTCCAAAGACTTGTTACCTCCCAACCGTGCGTCAATATCTTCGGTCCCCACGCAGCGCCCGGGATCGCGTAATCGAACGAAACCGTAAACAAGTGGCGCGTATCGTAGTCCCCGCTCCCTTTGTCTACCTTTAGATTTGTCGGATCGTCGGCCACCACCGCACGATACTCGCTGATCTCGTCGATGGTATGCGCCCAGGTGTAGCCTAACTGCGTCGTTAGTCCGTGCCAGGTACGCAGCTTGAACACCGTTTGCAACGAGTTGTAGTTCGACGTTCCATCGCTCTTCAACTCGATGATCGAGCCAACGTTCGGAAACGCCGCATTGAACGGGCCGTAATAAGGCATCGTCGGATCACCGGTCGATTCGTTGATGTTCGAAACGATCCCCAGTTTGTGCCCGGAACTGCCAACGTAGCCGACTTGCAGCATCGCGGCCGACCCGAAGCTCTTCTCCAACTGCAGGTTGTAGTTGTAGAAGTACGGCGCCACGTAATGCTGGTCCACCGAGTAAACGTTGAACAGGTTCGCGCCCGTCACGTAATTTGGTGTCCCGCCGCAGTTGTCGCTCGACGCTGCCGTTGCAAAGTTCAGGGTCGAGCACGTCGCCGCTCCCGGGAAGACGGAAGCCCCTCCAGCCTGCACCGTCTGCCAGTTATAGTTGCCCAGCGAATAGTTGGTTGCCGGACTCGGCCCAATCGGATTGCCCTGCAAACCGCTGGCGGCCGCGATCGGCGGACGGAAATCCAGGAACGGGTTCATGTTGATCTGGTCGTAGAAAACGCCGACCCCGCCGCGCACCACCAGGTTCTCTTTCGCCTGGTATGCGAAACCGAACCGCGGCGCAAAGTTATTTCTGTCCGGCGGGTAAATGGAATCGATTCCGTTGCCCTGAATCTCCAACCCCTTGCCCACCACGAATACTCCAAGATCTTTATCGCTCGAATGTAACGGACCGAAATATTCATACCGCAGCCCGAAATTTACGTTCAGCTTCTTGGTCGCTTGCCATCCATCCTGGAAGAACAAGTTGAAGGCATTCACGATCACAGTTCGTTCCGGGTTGCCCACTTGAATGCTGGAACTCGACACATCGCCGGCAAGATAATCTGCCAACGCTTTGGTATTCGAATCGATTGAGGAATCATTGGCCCACGGTCCCTGTGTGCCATCGAACACGAATTGCCCGGTTCCGCGGCGATGATAAAACTCGTTGACGTGAGCTTGTCGCACTTCGCCACCGAAGCGCATCTGGTGGTTCCCCATCACGTACGAAGCAGCATCGCTGAGGTGCCAGGTCTGATCGTTGCGTCCTTCCGGCGGCGTCAGACCAATCTGCTCGAAGCCGCCGATCACGATATTTGGCGCTCCCAGGATCGGCTGCCCGTTGTTCGTTGCATCCGGACTCAAATACAAACCGAGCGCCTTGGTATCGAAACTGTTGTTGGCGTCGCTGAACACCTGGTTGAAATAGTTGTAGCCGAACAATACCTGGTTGGTGAACCGGTTGGTCAGCACCGAGTTCAGCACCGCGGAATAGTTGTAGACGTGGATCGGCGCCTTCTCGAAGTAGTACGACAAATTCGAACTCGCCGTGCCCAACGCCGGACTGCCGCCCAATGGTGCCGTCTGGCTTCCTTGCGCCATGAATCCTCGGATCGAAAGGTGCTCCTTCTCGCTGAAATTGTTGTCCAGCTTCAGGACACCGTTATAGCTGTACCCGGTCGACGCAACCGGACTGAAGAAGTTGCCCGTCGTCGCCGGCAGACTTCCAATCTGGCTGTGCGGCCAGAAGCCGTTCGCCCCGATCAGCGACTGCGACAACGAACTCGGCGACACTTCGTAATCGTTCAGCACAGTCTGCGCCTTCGCGATCCATGCATCCGAAGGCTCCGTCGCCAGGCCTGACAATCCGATGATGTACTGCTGGTTTTCGAAGGTCGTAAAGAAGAAAGTCTTATCCTTCCGGATCGGCCCGCCCAGCGAAAATCCGGTATTCAGATTTCGCAACGGAGGAGCTTTCGGCACTGTCGCGCTCGGCTGGAAGAACGGCGACGACGCGCCATAAAATTCGTTGCGGTTGTAGTGATACATAGTCCCGTGGAAGCTGTTCGTTCCCGACTTGATCACCTGGTTTACTGTACCTCCGGCGTTACGACCTGCTTCCGCACCCGATTGAGTCTGCGCGGAAAATTCGTCGATGGCATCGATCGGTAGTATCACGCCGGCAATTCCCGACACGCCGCCCTGGTTCACCGCTGGAATGTTGTGCCACAAATCGTTGTTGTCCACACCGTCAATCTGCCAGTTCATCTGGTTCGGACGCGTGCCGTTCAGCGACCCGAATCCGCCCACCGAGTATCCGCCGTACCCGGGAGACACTGCGATCAACTGCGTGAAGTCGCGTCCGTTAAGCGGCGCATCCTGCACCACGTCGGAAGGAATTGTCATGTTCTGCGTCTCGGTCGTCGTATCCAGCGCCACCGACGCCGCCGACACCTCCACCGTCGTGCTGTTCTCCGTCAACGATAGCTTGACCGGCAACGTGTAGATCGTGCCCGCGACGACCTCAACTTTTTCCACGTTGAACGGCACGAACCCTTTTGCCACCACCGTGATCTTATAAATCCCTAGTGGAATATCCTGGAAAACAAACTGCCCCACGCTTGTGGTCGTGGTGGTGTGTTCCACGCCGGTCGCCACTTGTGTCGCCTTCACTTGCGCGTCCGGAACTACTGCGCCCGTCGGATCTGTAACTGTCCCGTTAATCGCGCCCCGAAATGTTTGTGCTTGTCCCGCCACTGCCATGGTTAAAAGCAGCAGGCCAATGACCAAGACCCTTAAGGGCCCGCTGGAGGAATGGACACTTCTTCGTACCGCCGTTAACGACGAGGGGGAAACTGCTCTTCCGATCATGGATGGCTCCTATACGATGCTGTGCCTCTATGGTTGAACGCTTCGCTTGACCCCAATAGCTACCGCCGTGCTGCGATGGCTCGCAGGCACACTGCCACTTGTTCTATTTTGTTTTTACGTGTGACTCCCACTCACGCGTAGCGTAGGTTGCCCCGAAGAATGGACGCCGCTTACCTCTTTGTCAACATAGAACTTTCTATCGGGCCTATCAGGAAAGTCATAGTCGCTGGCGTTACAGGCTATCTGTTGCGCGTCCGGCAACAGGTTCTCCGCAATCTGTCTCTACTTTTGCTCCTTCAGCCACATTTCCATGCCCGCGAGGAAACCCGGTGTTTGTGCGGATTTCGCCACTAAATTTGTTTCGTGAATCGTTCTGAAGCGCCTTCGAAGTCAGCGGAGGGATTCGGGAAGAGGCATTATCCGCCAAGTCACCCACAGCTTTGTCACCATGGGTGACTTGGTATTAGCCTAAGCGATAGGAGTACTACTTCTACTTCAGCTGCAGTGACTCAAGATACCGGTCCAGGTTGGCAATGCGCAGTTGTACTTCTGTCTCATGACCGGGGTTGATGCTGCGGAACACCGGGCCCCAGATCGGCATCTCGGCCGAGCCGTGCGCCGCTACCGATCCCTTTGCCAGCACCGTCGCCACGTGATCGGATGGAAAACTTCCCTTGTTGTTACGCGAAAGCGTTGTCAGGTCGGTTGGCGCTGTCTTTAACGCTGGTGCGGCTGGGCCGTTGCCTTTCGCGTCCGTTCCATGGCACGACGCGCAATAGCTCATATACATATCATGTCCGGATGTCGGTGAAGTTTGCGGCGCCGCTACTTTCTTGATCTTTACCTTAGTGTTGTCTTGCGCAACGGCAAGTCCCGCAAGCAGGAGTAACAGAATCGTTAGGGCGCTGATAAGCGTTCGGGTACGCATCGAGGCACCTCCTTTATGGATGCCCCCATCATTCGCCGGACCTCCCCGCAAGTCCGTGCCTATCGTCACGTCCGCACGTGAGCCACAGCCAAAATCGTTGCCCAGCCGCACGCTTCCGTCTTCTGTCTCTTCCCACCCTTCGCACGTTCTTGTGTTGGACGGACATTCTTGTCCGTCCTTCTTTTTTTGCGACCTTTGCTCTTTCGCGAACTCTGCGAGGAATGGCCGGCTAACCAGATGTTCTGATATTCAGATCTTCGGCCGTTTTTTGTGCCAGTCCGTCTTCGACTGGTACAACTCCGCCACTGTAACGCATGCCCCATCCTCCAGCACGTTCCCCATGAACTGGATTCCCACTGGCAGCCCTTCTTTCGTGAATCCACACGGCACGCTGATGCACGGCAGCCCGCAGAAATTCCCCAGACCACCAATCGGATCCGGATAGGTCAAATCCGTCTCTAAATTTGCCGTTAGCTTCGTTGCGCCCACCGGCTGCGATGGCGCCGTCACCACGTCGAAGTCCTTGAACAGATCGTTCGCTTTTACCTGGAAGATGCTTCGTATCTGCTGTGCCCGCAAAAAATCGTCTGCCGGGATCACCGTGCTGACGTAAGCTCCGACTCTCCCCAGTGGATCGACCAGTTGATCGATCTTTCCCGACTCGATCATGTCGCGGAACGCCGCCGCTCCCTCTACCGATATCGTTACACCGGCCGCCGTCTCGTATGGCCCTTCCGGCATCTCGACTTCGCCGATCTGCGCACCCGCTGACCGCAGCACATTCACTGCCGCATCGAACGCCGCTTGCACATCGTCGGGAATCTTGTCGCCATACGGTTTCTTCACCACGCCAATGCGCAACGGAACTCCGCGGGTAATCATCTGACTTACAAACTCCGCGACGCCTTTCGGCAGCGATCCCTTATCCCGATCGTCGTGCCCCGAGATCACCGTCAGCACCGTTGCACAATCCTGCGCAGATCGTGTCATCGGCCCGATCTTATCCATCGAGTACGACAGTGCCATCACCCCATAGCGGCTCACCCGCCCGAAAGTCGGCCGCAGGCCGCTTATCCCGCAGAACGACGAGGGACAGATAATCGACCCCCACGTCTCCGTTCCAATCGCGAACGCCGCCAATGCGGACGCTACAATGGCGCCCGATCCGGAAGACGACCCGCACGTCCAGCACCCGGTGTTCCACGGATTCTTCGCCGGCCCCGTCGCCGATGCCGATGCGAACCGGTATCCCATGCCGCCTGCCAACTCGATCATCGCCGCTTTGCCCAACAGCACCGCTCCTGCTGCTTCCAACTTCTCGATTACCGCTGCAGTTACATCGAGCTTTTGATCCGCCAGCGGCTTTGCGCCCCACGTCGTCGGATATCCTGGAACCGCCAGCAAATCCTTCGCCGCGTATGGAATCCCGTGCAGCGGCCCACGATACTTCCCGGCGTTGATCTCCGCTTCCGCCGCCTTCGCCTGCTTCATGGCCAGGTCGGGCGTCATCGTCGCATAAGCATTCAGTTGCGGCCCCAACTTCTTGCCGCGATCGAGATACGCCTCCGTCAACTCCACCGGCGACAATTTACGCGTCCTGATCTGCTCGCCCAGTTCCGCCACCGTCATATAAAGGATGTCTTCGCCGATCATCGCTTCGCCTCCGGTGCTATCAGCATGCGGATATCCGGCAACTTCAGCACCGTCGCCGGCTGGTCACCATTGGTGACAGGGAAGGCTCGCAGCTTATCCAACCCGCCTTGTTGCGCATCGATCAGCCGCTTGATGTCTTTCTTCTGCTCTTCCGAGAACCGGCTGCCGTACTTCCGCATGATCGTTTCGTAAGCCAGGTCCGCTTCCGCGCGGCTCGCTTCCGAAAGCTTCGGCGACTCGGGCGGCTTCTCCGAAGGCTTGGCTTCGGTCGTCGGTTGTTGCTGCCCGAACAATTCGGCGGGCGCCAACACAGCAGCCGTCGTCAGCGCAGCCGCCTTGGCAAACTCCCGTCGCGACAGGCCCTTATCTTCTTTATTCATGCGTTTCCTCGGCAGGTAAGTGGTAGGCAGGCGAGGGTAAAGCTTCCCGTGACTCAGGTCAATGCAACCGGGACCAGTTGCCCTGACCTCGATAATGGCCAAGGGCTCGTGATTGACATCACTAAGGTGTTGGTCGTAGAGTATCTCGCAGCATGAGTTCCCTTTCGCAGAACGCGGGCTGGTTTGCACAGTGCCGAATTACAACCATGGCCATGTGCAGCTGTGCGCGTGTTCCGGCGAGAGGAGCTGATGACCTCATAAATTAGCAGTAACGGTCTCATACAAGCCCATCGCCGAAAGCAAACGGTGATGGGCTTTTTGCTTTTCGGCGAGCAGGAGAACGATCTTGAGTACGCAACCCAGCAGTGCACAACCGAGGCTTGAGCTGGTCCGGGATGTCGCATCTCTTACCCAGAGCGTCGCCATCCTCGGATTCGGAACCGTCGGGCGTTCCGTCGCCGAAATCCTTTCCTACTCTCCCGACTCGCGCCTTCGCCTTACCCACGTCTTCAATCGCGATGTCGACCGCAAACGCGTCTCCTGGACCAACGAAGAAATCCTGTGGACCGACCGCATCGATGACATTCTCGACTCCGACGTCGACCTGGTCGTCGAAAGCGTTGGCGGTGTCGATCCAGCATTCGACTGGGTCCGAAAAGCTCTGCTGAAAGGTAAATCTGTCGTTACAGCCAACAAGCAGCTCATCGCTCACCGTGGACGCGAACTCACACGGCTCGCCTTCGATACCGGCAACCAGCTGCTCTTCGGCGCTTCGGTCGCTGGTGGCGTTCCCGTACTGCTTGCGCTTCAGGAAGGACTCGCGGGCGATCGACTCGTCGGCATCTCCGGCATCCTGAACGGCACTTGCAACTACATCCTCACGCGCATGGAGCAGGCCGGTGTTAGCTTCGATGCCGCGCTCGCTGAGGCTCAGCAGTTCGGATATGCCGAAGCCGACCCGTCCGCCGACGTAAACGGCGACGATGCCGCCGCCAAGCTCGCCATCCTGGTTCAGGTCGCTCTGAAGGTCGGCCTGACTCCGAGTTCAATTCGCACTACGCCTGTCACCGATGTTGACAGCATCGACTTCCTCTACGCCCGCGATCTCGGCTGCACCATTCGCCAGGTCGCCCGCGCGCAGTTCGATGGCCGGAAGCTGTTTTCGTCGGTCGAGCCGGCGCTCGTGCCGCGTGACTCGTCGCTCGCGCAGGTTCAGGGCAATCAGAACGTGGTGGTCGCCAGTGGCAAGTATGGCGGCAACACCGCGTTCCTCGGATCCGGCGCCGGTGGACATCCGACCGCCGTTGCCGTCATCGCCGACCTGATCGCTGCTGCGCATGGCCGCACGCATCAAGGTTGGCTTGTGCCGGGCGACAGCAAGCCGGTCAAGAGCAGCGGCGACTTCACCACGCCGCATTACGTCCGATTCGTTGTCAAAGATCGCCCGGGCATCATCGCCGAAGTCGCAGCGTCTTTGTCTGCGCGCGGCATCAACATCGACGCCGTCCTGCAGAAGTCTGGCTACACCAAGTCGGCGTTGCCCTTTGTCATTACGCTCGAACCCTGCGGTGCGTCCGTCCTGCGCGAAGCGCTCGACGAGTTGAGCCGCTCTGAATTCTTAGTTCAACCGTCGGTTACGTTCCCCATTTTGCGATAACTATTTAGAAGAGGAGATCTCCAGCGATGTCAGCCAGCAACGGTAACAACCCGAAACGAGAGCCCGGAATCGCGACCCTGGCGATTCATGGCGGCCAAACACCTGATCCGACAACCAAGTCGCGTGCCGTGCCGATTTACCAGACCACGTCATACGTGTTCGACGATGCCGACCACGCCGCGCGACTGTTCGCCCTGAAAGAGTTCGGCAACATCTACACGCGCATCATGAACCCGACGACCGACGTGCTCGAGAAGCGCGTAGCGGCGCTTGAAGGTGGGGCCGCGGCGCTGGCGACAGCATCGGGCCAGGCGGCAGAAACGCTGGCGTTAACCACGCTGGCCAACGCCGGCGACGAGATCGTTTCGACCACTTCGCTCTACGGCGGAACTTACAACCTCTTTCACTACACGTTTCCAAAATGGGGCATCAAGGTCAGGTTCGTTGACGGCGAGGACTACGAAGGCCTGCGCAAGGCGATTAACGAGAAGACTCGCGCCGTTTACGCCGAGACGCTCGGCAATCCCAAGCTCGATGTCGTCGATATCGAGAAACTGGCCAAGATCGCGCACGAGCATGGACTGCCGCTGGTGATCGACAACACTGCGACTTCGGCCGCACTGCTGCGGCCCATCGAGTACGGAGCCGATATCGTCGTCAACTCGGCAACCAAGTTCCTCGGCGGCCACGGCAACTCGATCGGCGGCGTGATCGTCGATGCCGGCAAGTTCGACTGGAAAGCCTCGGGACGGTTCAAGGACTTCGTCGAACCCGATCCTTCTTATCACGGTCTGTCGTTCCACGAGGCATTCGGTCCGTTGGCTTTCATTCTGAAGGCGCGCGTGCAGGGACTTCGCGACACGGGAGCGGCACTTTCGCCGTTCAACGCGTTCCTGCTGCTGCAGGGTATCGAGACGCTGCATCTGCGGCTGCAGCGGCACTCGGAGAATGCGCTGGCGGCGGCGAAGCACCTGCAGAAGCATCCGGGTGTTGAGTGGGTCAACTATCCGGGATTGCCGACGAGTCCATATTACAAGCTGGCGCAGAAATATCTGCCCAAGGGGCAGAGTTCGCTCGTCACGTTCGGCATCAAGGGTGGTTACGAAGCCGGGCGTAAGTTCATCAACTCGGTGAAGCTGTTCAGCCTGCTGGCGAACATCGGAGACGCGAAGTCGCTGGTGATCCATCCGGCGTCGACCACGCACCAGCAGTTGAGCGACGAGGAACAGCGCTCGACCGGCGTAACTCCTGAGTTAGTCAGGTTGTCGGTGGGAATCGAAGACCTGGCTGATATTCTGGAAGACCTGGACCAGGCGCTGAATGCCGCGACCGGGACGAAAGGCGGCGATCGCTCGCCGGCGCTGGCGGAACCTGTCGGAGCACGATAGATCATGGGAAAAGAAGTGACCACAATCGGGCCGGACCTGGAAGCCGACTACACGATTGCGGAGCCGTTTCAGTTGGAGCGTGGCGGGACGTTACCTTCCGTTACCCTTCGCTACGCCGTTTACGGCGACCTGAAGCGGCATGCCGATCGCGTGGTGCTGGTCTGTCACGCGCTGTCGGGCTCGGCGCGCGTGGCCGACTGGTGGGGCGAAATGTTCGGTCAGGGGCTGCCGTTCGACATCGACCGATGTTGTATCGTCGGCGTTAACATCATCGGCTCGTGTTACGGATCGACGGGACCGACGTCGATCAATCCTGAAACCGGCCAGGCTTATGGCCCTGACTTTCCGGTTGTCACCGTCGGCGACTCGGTTCGTGCCCAGGCGCTGCTGCTGAGCCATCTCGGCGTCGAGCGGCTGCATGCGGCGGTGGGCGGCTCAATCGGCGGGATGCAGGCGCTGGAGTGGGCGCTGCGTTATCCCGAGCGTATCGGCAACGTGGTGCTGATCGGGACGGCTCCGTTGAACGCCATGGGGTTGGCGCTCAATCATTTGCAACGGCAGGCGATCTGGAACGATCCGCAATACAACGGCGGCCGCTACGACCACCAGCCCGCGCAAGGACTCGGCTTGGCGCGTGCGCTGGCGATGTGCTCGTACAAGTCGAGCGAACTGTTCGACGAACGGTACGGGCGCAAGCCGAACCGCAACGGCGAAGATCCGTTCACCTCGATGGCGGCGCGGTTCGACGTCGGCGGCTATCTCGATCACCAGGAAGAGATCTTCGTCAAACGCTTCGACGCGAACACCTTCGTTACAATCACGCGGCTGATGGACGCGTGGGACCTGCCAAGCGGTGATTCCTCGCTGCAGCGAGTCGCCGAACGTGGCGTGCGAGTCCATTTTGTCGGCATCTCGTCGGACTGGCTATTTCCGCCGGCGGATGTGCGCCGCGCCTGCGAACGACTTGCCAACGCCGGGGTGAATGCGACCTACGCCGAACTCGATAGCGCGCACGGCCATGACGCGTTCCTTGCCGAGCCAAACCTGATCACGCCGCAGCTCAACGAGGTGCTGCACGGAGGCGAGTTTCGCAGGTTTTTAGCGGCAATTGCCGGAAGCGACTGCGCAGCCGACTAAATCCAGTGGCTAGTGACTAGTGGTTATCGGCTAGTAAGTACATCGGTACATCAGGTCTGTCAGCTAGTCAGTGCTTACGTTAAATCCGTTTTCGGTTATCGGTTGTCGGTAAAGCTGAAGGCGTCCCTTGCGGGGCGCCTTTGACTTATCAACTTTCCTTTCAATCGGCTGAACGGGCGACGGCTCCCGTCCCACATCAAAACCGTCTTCCCACATCTGCCAAAAGCAGGCAGATGTGGGGCACCAACTGTGATATATCAGGCAAGATCGAACAAGAGCACTTCGGCTTTCTTACCGTTAGCGTTGCCGGTCAATGTGAGTTTTTCTTCGTCGCTGATGGCGGCGCCGTCGCCGGCGGTCAGGGTCTTGCCGTTGAGGTTGACCGATCCACTGGCAACCTGGATCCACGCGCCGCGGCCCTTCTTTAACTCGTGCGTAACGGACTTGCCTTCTTCGAGGATCGTCGCGAGCAAGCGGGCATCCTGATGAATCTTGACCGCGCCGTCTTCGGCCGTTGGCGAAGCGATCACGCGCAGACGGTTGAGCTTTTCTTCGTCGGAGAAGAACTTCTGCTCATAACTGGGCTCGATACCTTTCTTCTCGGGGAAGATCCAGATCTGGTAAAGGTGGACCTCCTCGTCGTTCGAGTGGTTGAACTCGCTGTGGAGGACGCCGGTTCCGGCCGACATGCGCTGGACTTCGCCGGGCACGATGGCTGAGCCGTTGCCCATGGAATCTTTGTGGGCGAGCGCACCGTTGAGGACGTAGGTGATGATCTCCATGTCGTTGTGCGGGTGCGTGCCGAAGCCGTAGCCGGGCGCGACTCGGTCCTCATTGATGACGCGCAGGGTGCGGAAATGGACGTTCTTCGGGTCGTAATAGTCGGCGAACGAGAACGTGTGATAGGTGTCGAGCCAACCGTGGTTGGCGTGTCCGCGTTCTTTAGCCGGTCGAATGGTGATCATGAGAGCCTCCTTGGGTTCTTTCTTTCCCGTTTGCTCTCCTATAGATGCTTTAATGTTGAAATAGTTTCGCGGGTGCCAGTCTCGGGGGCACACTACTCCTGCTGAGTCAATGGACGCCGGGCGGGTCGCGAAACAAAATCCGCTGACCAGGGGTGGTCCGCGTCACACCGATCTCCCCCTCACCCTACCCCTCGATATTGAAAACAAAGAACTTAACGATAGATGGTTTTGAAAACCCAGTTTCGGGTTTCCAGTTTCGAGTTTCAAAAGCCTCCACTTTCAACTTTTTGGGCGGGCCAGTCTGTCCGTAGCAGCCACTGACCCGCTTTTGAGTTGTCGATTGCAATCTTTGGGACGACGCCCCGGTTTGACGCGCTTCGATTTTTTGGTCGATTGCGCCCGAGAAAGTTCCTAAAGGCAAGAGAGCCGCGCGGAAATCTTGCCTAATTCCCTCTCTATTTTTAATGGTAGTGATTTGGAGGGGGGTCGAGTGCCAAATCCGAGAGATTTATATTTCGTTTGTAACGAGTAGGTTAGGAGGAAAATCGAGGTTTGGGGTGCTTGACAAGTTTTTCCCGTATTGGGAAAGAGGGGATTAGTAATTGGTAATTGGTAATTTGTAATTGGTAATTGAAGGTCAAGCAGGCTGGTGGTGGTTCCTGTGGACTCCGGCGGAAATGGAAACTTGCGGGACTCAACGCGGAGGTCACAGAGGAAAAGAAATGCAGATCCCTCGGGCCTGACGGCCCTCCCTTCGGCTTCGCTCAGGGCAGGCTGTGATGACAAAAAGGCGGCAGCGGTGGTGGATCGAGGGATTCGTGGATGGGCGCTGGTTCGAACGAAGGTCGTTACACCAAGAGTTCGCGAAAGAACAAGGGTTGGAAAGGCGGCGGCAGCGGTTTCCGTCGGAAAAGTGGCCAGTGGATTTGTTTTTGGGGTGGCGGGCCGAGTAGGATGCGGCAGTTATTTCTGTCGTTGAGATCCACATGGGAGGGGAATTTGAAGATTTTCGAGCGGGCGATATACCTCGCAATTCTGCTGTGTATAACGGTGGAGTTAGGGGCGCAGCAGGTTAAAACCGAATCGGGGATGGTGGAGGGCAAGAAGACGAAAGATGGAAAGGTAGAGGCGTTCCTGGGCATTCCTTATGCGGCGCCTCCGGTGGGAGATTTGCGATGGAACGAGCCACAGCCGGTTTCTTCATGGCTGGGCGTGAAGAAGGCGACCAAGTTTGGATTTCACTGCATGCAGGGTCCGATTTATTCCGACATGAAGTTTCCCGATCGCGGAGCGAGTGAAGATTGCCTGACGCTCAATGTGTGGACGCCTGACGCTTCGGCGGGAGCGAAGCTGCCGGTGATGGTGTGGATCTATGGCGGAGGGTTCCAGGCTGGCTCGACAAGCGAGCCGCGGCAAAACGGCGAGTTCCTGGCGCGTCGCGGTGTGGTAGTGGTGAGCATGAATTACCGGCTGGGAATCTTCGGGTTTTTCTCGCATCCGGAGCTGACGAAGGAGTCGGCGCACCGTGCGTCGGGAAATTACGGCTTGATGGACCAGGCGGCGGCGCTGCAGTGGGTGAAGCGAAACATCGCGGCGTTCGGAGGCGACGCGGGAAACGTAACTATTTTTGGCGAATCGGCGGGATCGTTTTCGGTGAGCGCGCAGATGGCGTCGCCGCTGGCGAAGGATACGATCCGGCGAGCGATTGGCGAGAGCGGAGCGTTTTTCGGAGGCACTCTGCACACCAACCCGGTATCGGTGACGCAGGAGGATGGCGCGAAGTTTGCGACCGAGGTGGGAGCCGATTCGCTGGCGAAGTTGCGGGCAATGCCGGCGCAAGCGTTACTGGATGCAGTGATGAAAGGAGATTCGTCGCGGTTCGGTCCAAACGTCGACGGATACTTTTTGCCGGCGAGTGCGGCGGAGATTTATGGGAAGGGTGAGCAGGCGCATGTTCCGCTGATGGCGGGATGGAATCACGATGAAGGGAGCTGGCAGTGGTTCTTCGGGAAGGATGCCGCGACGAAGGAAAACTATATCGCGGCCGTTAAAAAGCGTTATGGCGCAGGGGCGGAGGAAATCTTGAAGTTGTTTCCGGCGGATACGGAGGAGCAGATGAAGCAGTCGGCGGGGCGGCTGAGCACGGCGGACTTCATCGGCTACGGGACATGGCGATGGATGGAAGAACAAAAGAAAGCAGCGCCGGTGTACCGGTACGAGTTCGATCAGACATTGCCGGTGAATCCGAAGTCACCGTTTGCCGCGATGGGGACGATGGCACCGCATGCAGGGGAAATCGAGTATGTATTCGGGACCCTAGACTCGAAAGATCGCGCCTGGTCGAAGACCGATCGTAACGTATCGGAGCTGATGCAGGCGTACTGGACGAACTTCGCGAAGACGGGCGATCCAAATGGACCGGGGTTGCCGAAGTGGCCGGCGTACGGTGATAACTTCAGCGTTATGTACCTGTCGGGGGATTCGGCGGCGAAGCCGGATGAGCAGCGAGAACAATACCTCGGGCTGGAAAAGGCGACGGAAGTCAAGAAAACAGCGGAGGCGCGATATCCGGATACCGCGGAAGGATTCCTGTTGTTCATGGACGCAATGCTGTCGGAAGCGCACAAGGGAGACATCACGCGTCTGGGAGATCTGGTAAGGGAAACGGGGATTCCACACTATCGCGATTGGTTTTCGAGCATGTATCCGAAGGACAAGGCGGAAAGCTGGATTGAGCCGTACGGGAAGAATCTGGAGGCGAGGGAGAAATCGTTGCGAGAGCAGCTCATGAATATCGCAATCGCGGACGGCGAGATCCACGTGCGGAAGGTGAACGATGCTCCGAGGCCAGGAAACGCGATGGAGTGGGGAATGCTTCACGCGTCGCAGATGCCGCTGGACATCTACTATGCGAGTTGGAGCGCAGCATCGTTGAAGAATATGGAGGAACCGATCGGATACTTCTTCTTTGTGGATGGAGAGTTCCGGTGGGACAGTTTGGTCGAGTTTGCAAGGGTGCGGCCGGTGAGGACCGAGGAGCAGGTGGCGCAGGACACGATTTGTCCGGGAAACGGGAGAGCGGTATCGGGAACGATTTACGAAGCAGGCGGAGATGTGACGGCACCGAAAATGATGAAGGCGCCGGCTCCGGAGTATTCGGAGGAAGCACGGCAGGCGAAATTTTCCGGTGGCGTTGAGTTGAAGCTGGTGGCTGATGTGGATGGCTGCGCGAAGAACATCGAGGTCGTTAAGCCAATTGGTTACGGCCTGGACGAAAAAGCGGTTGAGGCTCTGAAGAAGTGGCAATTTGAGCCTGGCAAGAAAAGCGGCACACCTGTGCCGGTGGCGTTGCAGGTCAGCGTCGAATTTCAGCTGTACTAACTTCCTCGCGTTTCGAAATTTCCTAACAAAATAGTTATTCTTCGCCGGTGCCGAGTTTGCGGCAGAGGTCGCGGAGTGTGTCCTGCTCGTCGGGTGTGAGTCGGGACATGAGGTCGGCGATTTGCGCGGCGTGGTGGGGGAAGATGCCGGCGATGAGTTTGCGGCCGGAGTCGGTGATTTCGGCGCGGATGAAGCGACGGTCTTCGGCGCTGGGGACGCGGCGGACGTATCCAGATTTTTCCAGGTTGTCGACCACCATGGTGAGATTGCCGCTGGTGCGGAGGATCTTCTGCGCCAGTTCGGAGAGGCAGAGCGGGCCGACGTGGTGGAGAGCTTCCAGGACAGCGAACTGCGAGGGAGTGAGCCCATGCTGGTCGAGATGCTTCATGCCGAGCGACTGCACGGTGTTGGCGGCGCGCTGAAGATTGATGAAGGCGGCGAGCGCGCGGCGCTCGCGGGGAGAACCTTGGAAGCGGGAGGGCATGAGCATCATTGTAGATGTATGCCGCTCCCGCTGGTATTCCGTGCCGCGATCTGTCGAGGCATCGTTAGAAGCCGGAGTTGGTCGCCGCTTTACGCTCGCGATACTGACGTGCAACGTCTCCGAGTGGCGCTTCGTCGCTCGAACTTGTTTGCCAGTTCGAACCTTGCGAAATGACCACGGTGTGTGGATCCGAAGCAAATCCGTTGTCGGCGACAGTTGCGACCGTTGAAGGTGCTTGCGGCTGGGAAGCAATATTCTCAGGCTGAGTCACGGGCGTTACGGCGGCAACAATCGGCGCAGGCGCGGCGGGCACTGGGGTGACCGTAGCAACAGCCGGTGCTTCAGGCTTCTCGATCGGAGCAGGTGCTGCGGGGGCGACGACAACACGATCAACAGGCGCTGCGCGCAAGGTCGAAGTGGCGATGACTGGATCCAGAGATGGAACGATTGCGGCTTCCGGTACTTTCTCGGAGCCGGGCGTGGGCGGAACTGGGGTGGAGATGGTCGTCGCCACGGCTATGGCTTGCGGCTGGGCTGGAGCTGCGGACGGCAAAACGTCAGTCAAGCGAGGAGTTGCAGCGAAGTCAGGCGCGACAGCGGCAACATTGTCCGCGGGATGAACCGGAGCAGGAGGCGGCAATTTCGCGTAGACCGGTCCGTTTCCATGACGACGCGCATACGACGCTGCCGATTCTCCGAAGGTGAAGACGAGTCCGGCCTGAACGCGGAAATTGTTCGGAGTAGAAGTGAGCGCCGTGGAGTGGCGGGTGAAGAAATAGTCGGCTTGCGTACGGAACGACCAGTGGCGGCTCATGACAACATCCATGCCTCCACCGGCGACGGCGGCAAGACCGTTGACGAACGGAGCCATCGAGGTGCCGTTGCTGACGTTAACCACCGTCAGGTCATAACCCGGAATGCGGTCGAGGCCGAACAATCCGTGAATAAACGGCGTGACCTTGCCGGTGCGGTGCGCGAAGCGAGGACCGGCGATGAACGAATAGTAATTTGCGGAAGTGGTGAGAGCTGTTCCGTTGAACGTATAGTTGAGGTCTTGACGCTCGCCGCTGACCTCGGCTTCGAGGCCGGCCCAACGGCGCATGTTCGCGATTAGCGAGCCACTCCATCCCTGGGCGCCACGTTGGGAGCTGTATCCCTGGGTGTCGACGCTGCCGTAGGAATAGCCCGCTGCGACTTCAAGCTTGGGGTAGTCCTGAGCGATACAAAAGGAAGTTGCCAACAGAATGGTGCAAAGCGCGAACGGCTTGAGGTTCATGGGGATTTGCCCTCGACAATTGAGAAAACAACGATGTTCATTATGGTTAGAGTTGCGGATTACGACTAAACCCGAATGGACGAGCGAAGTGGGCCATTGGGGCAGTGGCGTTCGTGTACACGCTGTGAAATCAGCAACTTAACGGGTCGTGGGAGAAGCGGAACGGCAACCGGGATGCGACTAACGTAATCGTGTGGCATGACATATACTTGGATAGCAAGGGAGTTTCACGCCTGTAGTCCATAAGCTCAGGGAGACATAGAACGTAAATGGCAGTTCCTATTTCACAGATGTGGACGGTGGCGTCGTATGTAGTTCGCCAGAAAGTGAAGGGGCGCAAGCACTATCCGCTCGTCCTGATGCTGGAACCGCTGTTGCGGTGCAACCTAGCGTGCGCAGGGTGCGGGAAGATTCAATATCCGGGGCACGTGCTGAAGCGGCAACTCTCGCCGGAGGAGTGCTTCAAGGCAGTCGATGAGTGCGGCGTGCCGGTGGTCAGTATCCCGGGCGGCGAACCGTTGATGCATCCGCAGATTGTGGAAATCGTGGAAGGGCTGGTGGCGCGTAAGAAGTATGTTTACCTCTGCACCAATGCCCTGCTTCTGCGGGAGAAACTCGATCAGTTCAAGCCGTCGAAGTATTTGTCGTTCTCGGTCCACATGGATGGGTTGCGCGAGGAACATGACTTCGCAGTGTGCCGCGAAGGGACGTACGACAAGGCGATCGAGGGGATTCGCGAGGCGCTGAAGCGCGGGTTCAGGGTGACTACGAATACGACGCTGTTCGATGGGGCAGATGCAAAGCGGGTACGCGAGTTCTTCTCGGAGATGATGAAGCTTGGTGTGGAAGGGATGATGCTCTCCCCCGGGTATACGTACGACAAGGCTCCTGACCAGGAACATTTCCTGACGAAGAAGAAGACGCGCGAACTCTTCCGTTACATTTTGTCGAACCGCCGGGATGGGTGGCGATTCAACATGAGTCCGCTGTTCCTGGAGTATTTGATGGGACGGCGGGAGTATGACTGCACGCCATGGGGAATGCCGGCATACAACATCTTTGGTTGGCAAAAGCCGTGTTACCTGCTGCAGGACGGCTACGCAGATTCGTACGAAGAGCTGGTGCGAGAGACGGAATGGAAGAATTACGGCTGCCAGAGCGGGAATCCGAAATGCGCGAACTGCATGGTACACAGCGGATACGAAGCGAGCGCGGTGAATGATACATTCGGCAGCTTGAGTGGATTTCTTGCGACGGTGAAAGCGACATTTTCGAGCAAGTATAAAGATCCGGATGTGGATATCGATGCTGGGAAAGCGGCGCCGAGTAGCGGCAAGCTGGTAAATATTTCGGTTGATTAATTTCCGATTGAAGATTTAGGTCGGTTCCTCGCCGAGTTTGCAAGGGAGCAGAGGTCGCAAGTGTCAGATCAGCGGATACCCGGTCCTAATGAGATGGAAGAGCAGTTAGGTTTCGAACACGAGAACCTGGAGGGTTGGATTCCGCCGATGGCGAGCGAGGACGAAATCCGGCAAGCGCTGGAAAAAGCGTTCGACTATCGGGGCGATGTGACGCTGACGTTGAAGTCGGGGGAAAAGGTCGAAGGATATGTGTACGACCGGAAGACGGCGACTTCCCTTTCGCAGAGCTTGATTCGCGTGCTGCCGAAGGATCGCCCGGGTCGGATGAATATTTCGTATGCCGATATCGCCGCGCTCGCCTTCACCGGCAAAGATACCGCCGCCGGCAAGAGCTTCGAAGCCTGGGTGAAGAAGTACAACGAGAAGAAAGCGGCGGGCGAGAAGAATATCGGGCTTGAGGCGGAGCCGCTGGAGTAGATCCAGTGGTTAGTGGTTAGTGGTTAGTGGTTAGTGGTTAGTGGTTAGTGGTTAGTGAAGGGCGGATCGGGAGATCCGCCGTTTGTGTTTTGGAGCGCGATTGACATGGTCGCCGTCAGGAAAAGAGGATGGTTGTGGTACCTGTTCCGCGGACCGATCTGGGTTTACCGACTGGGTTTGGGCTGGATATTCGGAAAGCGGGTATTGTTGTTGACACATAACGGGCGGCGTACGGGACTGCCGCGGCAAGCCGTACTTGAAGTTGTCGAATACCGACAAGATGGACCCGAAGTAATAGTGGCGAATGGCTTCGGGCGCAACTCGGACTGGGTGCGCAACATCGAGGCCCGGAATGGGGAGCAAATAACCGTAGGCTCGAAGCATTTCGCAGCGACGCATCGCTTTCTGAGCGAAGAAGAAGCGATTCGAGTGATTCGAGACTACGAATACAGAAACAGATTCATCTCGCCGATCGTGCGCGGCGGGTTTAGCTGGCTGCTGGGGTGGAAATACAGGGGCAGCGAGGAAGACCGGCGGCGGCTGGTCAAACAAATTCCTTTGATTTCGTTCCGGGCGCAAACCGACACAGTGGCGAACACTTCTCCGGATCAACGGATCGCGTAAATTTTCAGGTACGCTAGCTGGGCTGCCCGCCAGCGAGAACTACTGATGTCCCAAGACCGGATGTGGTCTGTAGGGTTCATTTAACTTCTTTATTTCTTCCTCTGACAATTTCAAGTCAACGGCGGCGGCAAGGTCGTCGAGGTGTTGCAGCTTGCTGGCACCGATGATGGGCGCAGTCACTCCTGGTTGATGAAGCAGCCACGCGAGAGCGATTTGTGCGTTGGTAACGTTGCGCTGCCTGGCAATTTCGGTGATGCGGTCCACTACATCGTAATCCGATGGTTCGTAATACATCTTCTGAGCATAGTCGTCCGTCTGCGCGCGTTTGGTCTCGCCGGTTTTTTCGCTGCGCGAACGATTGCCGGCTACAAAGCCGCGAGCGAGCGGCGACCACGGGATGATGCCGATGCCCTCGTCGATGCAGTAGGGGATCATCTCGCGCTCTTCTTCGCGGTAGATGATGTTGTAGTGATTCTGCATGGTGACGAAACGCGTGAAATTGTGCAGGTCGGCGGTGTACTGCATTTGCGCGAATTGCCAGGCGAACATGGAGGACGCGCCGATGTGAAGCGCCTTGCCGGCCTTGATGACATCGTGAAGAGCTTCCATGGTTTCTTCGATGGGAGTGTCGTGGTCGAAGCGGTGGATCTGGTAAAGATCGACGTAGTCCATTTGGAGGCGGCGGAGGCTCGCGTCGATGGCGTGCATGATGTGCTTGCGCGAAAGGCCCTTCTGGTTCGGATCTTCGCTCGCGCTGAAAAAGACCTTCGTGGCGACGATGGCACGGTCGCGCGGGAAGTTGACTTCGCGCAGGAGACGTCCAGTCACGACTTCACTTTCGCCGTTGGAGTACATGTCGGCGGTATCGAAGAAATTGATGCCAAGTTCGATAGCGCGGCGGACGAACGGTTTCGCTTCCGGTTCGTTGAGGACCCACGGGCGCCACTGCGAGGAGCCGTAGGTCATCATGCCGAGAGCGATACGCGAGACGGTGGTTCCGGTGGGACCGAGCTTGGTGTATTGCATAGGCGTTCCTATTTTATCGCCGGCTGTCAGCATTCACTCTGAGAGCGGGGAGTTAGCGGTTGGGGAGTTGGGAGTTGGCGGATCGAGAAGCAGGGTGTTTCTCGCAGAGTCGCGAGGCGTCGAGGATGGGAAGGAATGCAGATCCCTCGGGGACTGACGTCCCGTCGTGATGACAAACAATCAACTTCGCAAAAATTCCAACGTGAGCGCCCAGGATTGGCGCGCGGCCGTCGGGTTGTAGGCGGGGCGGACGTCGCAGAAGAAGCCATGTCCGGCGTCGGAGAACTCGACGTTCACGTAAGACTTCCCTGCAGTTTTCAGAGCGTTGATGATCGTGGCGCGCTGTTCGGGTGGAATGTTCTTGTCTTTCTCTCCCCAGAAAAACAGGTGAGGGCCGTGGAACGATGAAACGCGATCGAGGGCGAAGTCGGGAATACCTCCACCGTAGTAGGAAACGGCGGATTTGAGCGGAAGGGCGGCGTTAGCGGCGAAGGCAATGCGTCCGCCGAGACAATAGCCGACGGCGGAGATTTCGTTTTTCTTGACGAACGCCTGCGATTGGAGCCACTCAAACGATGCGCCGAGGTCGGCGTCAACATCTGTACGATTGATGGCCGCGTAGTGTGGCTTGACAGCTTCGAAGTTGTTGTAATCACCCTCGACGCCCGGTCCGGTGCGATGGTAGAGCTCAGGAGCAATAGCGATGAAGCCCTGTCGCCCAAAGCGCTCGGTAACGTCGCGGATGTGCTCGTTCACGCCGTATGCCTCCTGAAGGACAATCAGCCCGGGACGGGGTTCGTCATCGCGGAGACGGGCGACGAAGCAATCCATTTTGGTTCCGTCGGAGACCTTGAGAGTGATCTTGTCGTGGAGCAGGTTGGGCATGGTGAGTTGGATGTTAACAGAGCATCTGGTGATCCGATGATCTGGTGATCTGAATATCAGGTAGCTAGTTATCTGAATAACTGGGTAACGAAGACCATGAGATTCATGGGGGAGACAGAGATTCATCCTCTTCCGGCGTGAGAGTCGGAATTACAAAGAAAAGCCCCACACAAAAACTATTGTGTGGGGCAGGAATGGCGGCAGCGGGGAGGATCGCTGCCTTTGTTTCTAAAACAGGTTCCAGAGGAACTGGTTGTAAACGTCGTGGTGGTACTGAACTTCGGGCGCCTTGACGAACGTGCCCAACAGGCGCGGGCAGCGGTCGGCGGAGGCTTGCTTCAGGTCGGCATAGCGCTCCTTTACGTCTTCGCCGAACAGCTTCGTGGTCCAATCGGCTTTGCGGAAGTTGTGCAGCGCGTCGTAGATGTTATCGGGCAGATAGCGCTCTGCCTGGCGGAGGTTCTCGATCTTCGCGGTTTCGCCGTGGAGGCCGGTCTTAAAGATGGAGTACATCACCATGTAAGGATTGGCGTCGGGCGCGACGGAACGAACTTCAACGCGCATGGAGCGCTCGTTGCCGATCGGAATGCGAACCATGGAGCCGCGGTCGGTTGCTGACGCTTTGATCTGGTTGGGCGCTTCGAAGTGCGGATCGAGGCGGCGATAGGCGTTGACGCTCGGGTTGAGCAACAAGCAGATATCGTTGCCGTGAGTAAGGATGCGATCGACGAACTGCCATCCGCAGTCGCTGAGCATCTCTTTGCCCTTGGGATCCCAGAAGGTGTTCTTGCCGCCCTTGCTAACGGAAACGTTAGTGTGCATGCCGCTGCCGTTAACGCCGACAACCGGCTTAGGCAGGAAGCTGGCGGTGTAGCCCATCTTGGTGGCAACCTGGCGACAGATCAACTTGTAGAGCTGGATCTGGTCGGCGGCAGCCACGACCTCGCCATAGCTATAGTTGATTTCGAACTGCGAGGGCGCAACTTCCGGGTGATCCTTCTCATTCTGGAAACCCATGGCGCGCTGCACTTCGGCAGTGGTATCGATGAAGGTGCGAAGCGGATCGCCGGGCAGCGAGTGATAGTAACCGCCGGTGTTGACGTAGTCGAACTTGTGGGTTTCGTGATAGTGCTTTTCGGCATCGATGCCGGCAAAGAGGAAGCCTTCGATTTCGTTGGCAGCGTTGAGCGTGAGACCGTCGTTCTTGTAGAGCTCTTCGGAGAAGCTTTTCAGCACGCCGCGAATATCGCCGACGTAGGGGGTGCCGTTCTTGTCGATGACGTTGCCGAAGACGAGAACTTTGCCGGGTCCGAAGAAGTCGGCGGGCCCCCAGTAGAACGCGCTCCAGTCGATGCCGAGGCGGAGATCGCTCTCGCGCTGGGCAGTGAATCCGCGAATGGACGAACCGTCGAAGGTGAGGTTGTCGTAGGCGCCCAGCAGGAACTTCTTGTCGTAGTCGAGCATGTGCAAGCGGCCTTCGAGGTCGCTGAAGAGGACGGTGACAGCCTTAATTCGCTTCTCATCTTTGAGGTATCTGAGGCGGTCTTCCTGAATCTTGTCGGCGGCGACGCGGTTTTTGCGATCTTCTTTGGCCTTGAGATTCAGCGATTCCAGCTCTTCGTACGACAACGAAAGGAAGTTGCGCAGTTCAGTGGACATGGTGCTCCTGATGTTTGGGATTTTGTGATCCGCCCAGTGAAAACTTGTTTGTCTATGAAGACAGGATAAAACTAAACCTTGGAGCTGCTGAACGGCTAATTCAAAGAGTTGATCGGTGATATTTGCGGAATTTATGGCCGTAAAGTGAAAGGGATCAGTGGGTTACGGCGTCCCGAATTGGAATCCCGGGGCCATTTAATTTATCCTGAGCCGCTTTGGAATTTGCCGGTTGTGCTGCTTGTGGGGAGATAAGGAAATCATGGGAAAGAAGCTGTTGTTGTTATTTCTGACGATGAGCCTGGGAGCGGTGGCGCAGCAGTTTCCGCTGAACACGTACCAGGAAATGCGGTGGCGGATGGTGGGTCCGTATCGCGGTGGGAGAACACGCGCGGCGGCGGGCGTGCCGAGCCGACCGAATGTCTTTTATATGGGACAGGTGAATGGCGGGGTGTGGAGGAGCACCGATTTCGGGCGCACATGGGAGCCGATCTTTGACGGGCAGCCTACCCAGTCGATCGGTGATATCGCGGTGGCGGAATCGAATCCCGACATTATTTATGTCGCAACCGGCGAAGGGCTGCGGCGGCCGGACTTGTCGATCGGCGATGGAGTGTACAAAACAACCGACGGCGGCAAGACCTGGACGAACGTCGGGCTGAAGGACGGCCAGGCGATTCCTGCGATCCGGATCGATCCGAAAGACCCGAACCGAGTATTCGCGGCGGTGCTGGGGCATCCGTACGGTCCGAACAAGGAGCGCGGAATATTTCGGTCGATGGATGGCGGGCAGACATGGAAGAACGTTCTTTATAAGAACGAGAACACGGGAGGGTGCGATCTGGAGATCGATCCATCTAACCCGAACGTTATCTATGCGTGCATGTGGGAGTCGCGTCAAGGACCGTGGGAGGACGGGAACGAATACGGTGGCGCGAATGGAGGGCTATTCAAGTCGACGGACGGCGGCGACACGTGGCATCAGCTGACAAAGGGACTGCCGGCAAACCTGGTGCAGATCAATGTGGCAATAGCGCCAAACCAGCCGAGCCGGCTCTACGCGTCGCTTTCGACGACCGACCGGCACGAGTACGGAACGAGCAAAGGAACGGGATTCTATCGCTCGGACGACGGCGGCGAGAGCTGGGTGCAGATCACGGACGATCCGCGACCGGCGATGAAGATCGGCGGCGGCGATCTGTCGGTGCCAGTAGTGGATCCGAAAAATCCGGATGTGGTTTACGTGGCGAGCATTGTGGCGCACAAATCCGTGGACGGCGGAAAGACGTGGCAGAGCTGGCGAGGCGCACCGGGTGGCGACGACTACCAGAATTTGTGGATTAACCCGACATATCCGGGAATTATTCTGCTGGTGAGTGATCAGGGCGCGATCGTAACCGAGAACGGCGGCATCACATGGAGCTCGTGGTTCAATCAGCCAACAGCTCAGTTATATCACGTGGTCGCGGACAATTCCTTCCCGTACAAGGTGTGCAGCGGACAGCAGGAGAGCGGGTCGGTGTGCATCTCGTCGCGCGGAAATGATGGATCGGTGACGGTGCGAGATTGGCATCCGGTGGGCGTGATCGAGTATGGATACGCGGCGCCGGATCCGCTGAATACGAACATCGTTTACGGCGCGGGACGGACGGAGGTGTCGAAATATCACTGGGGCACGGGGCAAATCCAGAATGTGACGCCATTGCCGGTGCGAGATAAGAACGTTCGCGCCGAGCGCACGGAACCGGTGGTGTTCTCGCCGATCGATCCGCACACGATGTATTACGCGGCGAGCGTGGTGTTCAAAACCATTGATGGCGGCGAGCATTGGACAACGATCAGCGGAGACCTGAGCCGGAAAGATCCGGGCATACCGGCGAGTGTCGCTGACATGATCAAAGGACCGGGCGTGGGCGGCGGGTTCGCTCCTCCGGGAATGAAGCCAGCGGGCGCGAAGGAGAAACGTGGCGCCGTGTATTCGTTGGCGCCGTCTCTCAAAAACATCAACACGCTTTGGGCCGGGACCGACGACGGCGCGGTGTGGATCACACGAGATGGCGGAAAGAACTGGTCGAACATCACGCCGCCGGAAGTAGGCGGCTGGAACAAGGTTACGCAGATCCAGGCGTCGCATTTCGACGACAACACGGCCTACATTTCGGTGAGCCGGTTCCGGATCAACGATTTGCAACCCCTGATTTTCAAAACACACGATGGTGGCAAAACATGGCAACCGATCACGACGGGAATTCCGGACAACGAACCGGTAGATACGGTGCGGGAAGATCCAGTGCGAAAAGGGCTGCTGTTTGCGGGCACGGAGAAAAGCGTCTGGGTGTCGTTCGATGATGGCGATCGCTGGCAAACCCTGCAACTGAACCTGCCGCATACGTCGATGCGCGATTTGTGGATCAAAGATAACGACCTCATTGTCGCTACGCATGGCCGCGGGTTCTGGATTCTTGACGACATTTCGCCGCTGCGGCAGATCAGCGAGAAGCTGGCGTCGACGCCGGCCTACTTGTTCGCACCGGGCGCGGCGTGGAGGGTAATGCGGAGCACGTGGCCGGATACCCCGATTCCTCCGGATGAACCACTGGCGAAGAATCCGCCGGACGGCGCGGTGATTGACTATTACCTGGGCGAAGCGGCGTCAGGACCCGTGGTGCTGGAAATTCTGGATGGTGCAGGAAAGGTCGTCAGGCGATACAGCAGCGACGACAAGCCAGATTTGACGGAGGAAGAGATCAACAAAGGATTGATTCCACCGTACTGGCTAAGGCCCTTCCGCAAACCCGATACGTCGGCGGGCATGCACCGGTTCGTCTGGGACCTGCACTACACGGCACCTACCTCGGTGACGCATGAGTATCCGATTATGGCGGTGCCGCATGACACGCCGCGACGTCCGCAGGGCGTGCGCGGGTTGCCCGGACAATATACAGTGAAGGTTACGGTGGGTGGTAAGTCCCTAACGGCACCGTTAACGGTGAAGATGGACCCACGAGTAAAGACGACCGCGGCGGCGCTGCAGCAACAATTCGCTGTGATGACGAAGCTGTCTTTGCTAGTGAATGACAGCTCGAAGGCGGTATTGCAGGCGAAGTCGGCGCAGGAACAATTGGGCAAATTGCAGCCGACGGGATCTGTGGCCGACGCGGTGAAGGCCTTCCAAAAGAGGGTGAGTGGAGTATTGGAGGGAGCAGAAGCGGCGGGTGGCGCAAAACCGGCCCCCGGGTTGAGCGATGTAAACGAAGGCGCTTCCGGCTTGTACACCGCTGTGGGCCAAGTGGATGCAGCGCCGACAGCGGCCCAGACTGCTGCTGTCGACGCGCTCGGGAAAGAATTACCCGGGTTGCTGGAACAGTGGCAGTCGGTTGTAACGAAGGATTTACCCGCACTGAACCGGCAGTTGAAAAACGCGGGACTGCCAGAGGTGAACCTGGAGGCGGCACCTTCAAGTGAAGGCGAGGGAATGGATCTGGATGAAGGGTAAGAAACAGTGGTTAGTGGTTAGTGGTTAGTGGTTAGTGGTTAGTGGTTAGTGGTTAGTCGGTAGTGACCGGGGCCAGCAATCCGAGTACCGGTCTCGCCACTAGCTAGTGCGTGCGCAAAGAGCGGCGGCTCCGATGATTCCAGCGTCGGAGCCGAACTTCGCGGTGCGAATGGGGATGCACTCGGCGCGCGGCACGATGGAACATGACGGAAGCTGTTGCCGGATTTGAGGAAACCATTCGGCGAGCAGTTCGCTCATTCCCCCACCAACAATGATTGCTTCGGGTTCGATGAGATCGATCACGTTGCCGAACCACACAGCGTAAAGTTCAGCGGTCTCACGAAGCAGATCGGCGGCGATTGGATCACCAGCGTGCCAAGCCGCGGCAACCATGCGCGTGGTGATCTGCTGCGGATCGGTTCCCCATATGCTTGCGTCGCAGTCGCCATTTCCGGCGATCACCCGCTCGCGCGCTCGACGGGCGATCGACGGTCCCGAGGCCATCCCTTCAAGACAACCACGTTTGCCACATTCACACAGACAGGGAGCATGCATGTCGAGCGTCATGTGGCCGCCTTCGGGCGCAACGGCTGTGCTCCCGTAGTAAAGCTGTTTGTGCCAGACGAACGCGGTGCCGATGCCGGTGCCAACCGTGGCATAGAAGACGGAATCGAATTCGGCGCCTGCGCCCCACAGAGCCTCAGCGAGTCCAGCCGCATTTGCGTCGTTATCGACGACCGTGCGAAGACCATATATCTCGCGAATGGTGGCCCCGAGGGGAAACTTGTGCCAGCACGGAAGATTGGGGCTGGCGATCACGACGCCTTCCGGCAGCGCCAGTGGGCCGGGACAGGCGACACCGATGGCAGTGGGTTGATCGTTCGCAAGGACGGCGCGGATGGCGAGGTCCACACAGGCGATCGCGTCCCCCGCCGAACCGGAAACGTGCATGGGAAATTCGGCACGGCGAAGGACTGCGCCGGTGGGATCGATTAACCCGGCGGCAACTTTCGTGCCACCGATATCGACCCCAATCGTGCAAGTGTTTTCGTTCATTGCCCGCCAGCCCCGGAAACGGGAACATTCGCGGTCTCGATGTTCCATCCGTCGACACGCAGATCGAGCTTCGCCGGAAGCTTAGTTTGCGTCAGGTACCGCGCATCGATCTCGCGTGACTCTCCGGGCAGGAGGGAAACGTAGTTGTCGTCCCACAGAACCGGCAGGACCTCTTCTTTGGTGGACGCATCACGCAACGACAAGTGCACAAGGAAAGCGAGCTTATCCGAAGGGTTGCGCAGCTTTACACGAACGGTGGGATCACCCGGCGTGACTTGTAACGTCGCCGTCTCATGAACGCGGGTTTTCGGGAGTGCCTGAAGCGCGGTCATATCTTCGAAGGTCGAGATCGGGCTCCAGGCGGTGTCGGGTGTCCTATCCCAATCGACGGTGGAGAGAGTGGCGGGTAGCCAATAGAAGTTGGAACTGACAAGGCGTCCGGAGCCGTCGGTGAGTGTGAGCTTTACGAAGTAAACCTCAGGATTGGCAGGAAAGGCGGGAATCGTCGCAATTGACTTCGTGCGATCAGGCTCGACATCGATGGTCGCATGGTGGTCGAAGATATGTTTGAGATTGGCGTCGAATACCGTGACGCTGGCCTTCAGGTTCTTGTGAGCCTCCTGATTGCTGTTTACGACAACGATGCTGCGATCGTCGTAAGAGAACTGAATGTGCAGCGGCTCGCAGGCTTTGCGGGTACCAAAATATCCGCCGCCGGGCTGCAAATAGTAGTCGTAGAGATGCCAGATGAGGGAGGGCCAAGCGTTGTCCATCATCCACTGAATTACGCCGGTGGACGTGTATTTGTTCTTCGCGTAGGCCTCGAACATGGCTCGTTCGCCGTCGTAAGCCATGGCCTGCGCTTTCTTCTCGTAGTCATCGAGATCGGTGGGAGGGCCATAGGTCTTATTCATCGCCTCGTTGAAGCGATCCACATTCTGGAAGCGCTCGCCACCAGCGTGAAAGTTCCAAACTTCATCGATGGGCCAAAGATGATCTTTAGGGACGAATCGGCGAATCGAGTCGGCGACCGGGATGGCTGGTCCGGGGCTGGTTTCGGTGTTGAAACCCCAGGCGCCGCCCCACTTGTTGGGATCGGTTAGCCAGTAGTCGGGAGGTTCGTAATCGTAAGGGCCGGTCATCTTCACCCCGGAAGCACCTGTCACCGTTGTTGACTCGGCAGAGGCTGAAGACAGGGTGGGATTCGGCCAATTCGTTTCCTTCTCAACTTCGAGGTAAGCCTGCTCGATGGCAGGGATCTTCGGCGGGCCATCGCTGCCATTGAGCCACACTAACAGACTGGGATGACTGCGCAGGCGGCGCATCTGCGAACGGAGGGATGCGGTCGCGATGTTGTCCATACCGGGCTGCCAGCGGTCCCAGCGCTCCCAGATATCGCAGCAGCACCATCCGGCCATCACCAGCAAACCCTTCTCGTCGGCGAGATCGAAGAATCGATCGGTTTCGAGTTGACCTTCGAGGCGGATAGTGTTGAGGTTCATCGACTGAACGTATTCCATCTGCGCCTCCAGACGTCCGGCGGGATGACGCGTGAGCATGTCTTGCGACCAGCCGCCGCCACGGACGAGCACCGGCTTGTGATTGACGCGGAAGAGACGGTGCCCTTTGTCGGTAAGCTCGGAAGTGATTTCGCGAATGCCATAACGGATGGAAGCTTCATCGGACGGCGCGGAGCCGACGAGAAAACGGACGGTCAATTTGTGAAGAGTGGGAGCTCCCATGTGGACGGGCCACCAGAGCTTCGGGTTCTTCACCACCAGCGCCTGATACTGATCTGGTGTGAAGGTGACGGTACGCACTTCGTTTGCCTCGAGTTTGACCGGCTGCTTGATGGTCTGGCCGGCACCGAGCTCCGCGACGAGAGTTCCTTCGACCGGCTTGTCGGTGAGGTTGTGCAGGTCGGCATTCACGGTGAGTTGCGCCATGTCGAGGGAATTTCCGGGCAAGTGAGTGATCACTTGCGGATAGCGCACAGTCACGGGACCTGAGGTGGTGAGATAGACATCGCCCCACAGCCCCATGTTCTTGTCGGGTGGCGTGGGATTCCAGTCAACGAAGTTGATGGCGAAGTCGTTCTCAGTGGGCGCGTACACCTGAACGGCGAGAGTGTTCTTCCCTGCCCTGACGAATGACGTGATGTCGAATTCCTGGATATGGTAGGCGCCGGCGACGGCTTTGGCGTCGGCGACCTGCTTGCCGTTAAGCCAGATGTTGGCGCGACAATTGATGCCGCTGAAGTGGACCGAGACGCGCTTCTTCGCATCGGCTGCGGGCAAAACGAACTGCGTGCGATACCACCATGGAACGGCGTAAGGGCTGTCGGGCGACATCTCGCGAAGGTTGAAAATGTCGCCGATTTTGTAGGTCATTCCCGGTAGCTTGCGCAGGTTCATGGCAGTGAAGAGGTCGCCATACTGCTTGAGTTCACCCGCGGCGTCTTGCGCGGCCAGCACCGTCGTGGGGACGGCTGCGGGAATCCATTTTTTCGGAACGTAAGAGGATTGCGAAATCTTGTCTCCGGTGTCAGTGACTTGCTGCGACGACTGCAGGAGCCATCCGTTGCGCAGCTGAATGTGACCAGTTTGGGCTATCGACAGCCCGACAAGAAAGAGCAGGAGGGCTGACACGCGAGCAGCGGCGCTGATCAGCGACTTAAACATGAATACCGCCTCGTAAAAAAAAATTATTAAAGTTGGGCCGGCCTGAGAACCGGCCTTCTATAGGCTAAAACAAAAACTAAAATCGCATCGCCGATCCAACTCGAATTCTCAGAAGTTGAACCGTACTCCGAATTGGAACTGGCGCGGCGTGTTCACGGTATTGGTGATCTGGCCGAAGGAGGTGGCGACGTCTTGCTGAGTCTGTACGGAGAAAATATCGGGGACGTTCGGCATTCCAAGCTGCGCCTTATTGGTCACGTTGTAAGAGGAAACGTCGAAGCGGATACTCTTCGTTTCACTGATGACAAACGTCTTGTAGAGAGATAGATCGAGATCGCGCGCACCCATGGTTCGGACGTTGTCGAGGTAAGCGGGCGCGTTCCCGGCAACGAATGGGCTGGACGGTTCCTGGAAGCAATCGGGGTTGAACCAGTGATCTACGCTGTGGGGAGCACCAGAAGCGGGATTGCAAACCAGGTCAGGCCTCTGGTTGAAATAAGAAACACCGGCCCACGTCCCAGCGACTGGCGAGGCGATCGGAATGCCAGTGCTGGCATAGACGATGGAGTTGATCGTCCAACCTCCCAGGATCTTGTCGGGAACACCGTTGAGATTGACGGCCCGACCTTTGCCTACGGGCAAGTCGTACGACAGCTGCCAAGTGAACTGATACTTGACGTCTTGCGGGCTAACCGAATGTTCATATTGCAGATCGCGCCAATCTTGCGCAGCGCCCAGGTGGGAACCCACAAATCCGAGTGGAGGATTCCCGTCGTCGGTAATCAGCTTGCCCCAAGTAAAAGAGGCCAGGGTCGTGAAGTGGTTGGTAAGGCGCTTTTGAACCTTAGCTTGCAGCGAGTGATAAATGGAATCGCCTGCGGGATAGCCATTCACAATCACGCCGTTTCCGGCGCCGTAACTACCGTTGCCGAACTGAGGATATTTCTGAAGCGAAACCCAGAGCGGAACCTGGGGTTCGCCGGCGTTTGAGTTGGTGGAGGGCTGAATCGGCGCCCAGGTGTTGGCCACCATTTGGCAGCTCGGGTCCGATGTATCGACGCACAACGAAGCGCCATACTTCCCGATCGTCGCCAGATCGAGCATGTTGAGATCGACATTGGAGAAAGGCAGGAAGAGCCCGCGACTGCCGACGTAGCCCGCGCTTACAACGATCTGATGCGGCAGTTCGTACTCCAGGCCGAAGTTGAAGTTGTAAGTGGTCGGCGTGCGCTGGTTTTGAAGCACCGTGCTCAACGTCGTGCCGAGATTATTTGCTAGTCCTGTAGGCGGCGTGGTAAGGGTCGGAACAACTCCATTCGGGAACGGGTCGCTGAGCGAATAATCCGCGGTGTAAACGCCGGGAACGGGTGTAGGGCATCCCGTAGCGCCGTTGTAGACCGTATTACCATCTGCGTTATAGCAAGTAGCATCCCAGTTCGTGACGGAAGCAAATCCATCGCTGTTGAGAGCAGGATTGCCCACGTTATGAGTGCTGGGACCATAGTAGAAGCCTGCGCCACCGCGTACCACGAAGTGCTCGATCGGCTGCCATGCAAAACCGAGGCGAGGCCCAAAATCGTGCAGATTGGTATGGAAAGGGGAGCCGCCGCCGGAATAGATTTCCGCGCCGGTATAAGAAACGCCATTCGCGGAGTTGGTAACGTTTGGATCGAAATATTCCAGCCGATCATGACGCTCGGTCCGTCCGCCAAAAATATCCCAGCGCAGTCCAGCGGTGATGGTCAGGTTCTTGGTGGGATGATAGGTATCTTCAAAGAAGGCCGCGTAGTAGGGGCTGGTCTCGGCAGCAAAGATGTCTCGGGTCCAGTTGTAGGACTCAGATCCTGGCGCTGTCCCTATGCCAACCAGGAACGAGGCAAAGTCACTCCCGCCGATACCGCTGGCGACGGACTGATCGGTTGCGCTAGTGTCGAACGCATAGGCGCCGGAGGGCGCGGGTGGCTGGCCGACGTTCAGGTACCGCTTCATGAATTCAAAGCCCGCAGACATCACGTGCTTACCCCAAATCTTGCTGAGCGAGGCACTAACGTCGCTATTTTCGCTGGCGAACTGAAACGTATTCCAATTGGCGGTGCCGCCGATTCCGCCGCCCACGTCGTTGAAATTCACGTACGGAAGTGTTTTGTAGACCTCTTGTGCCGCTAATGAGGCGGGAAAGCCTAGCGAGGTAATGTCGAAGCCGTTTTGTGACGGATCTCCGCCCTGATTTTCATGGTGCCGCGTAAAGGAATAACGCAACTGCAAGACCGTGGTGGAATTCAGCGTCAAATCATCGGCTAAAAGGATGTTGCGTCCATTCGTGACGTTTTGGGCATAGTTGAGGTCCCACATGTTCTGGAAGGCGTTGTAGCCGGAGAACATCAGCCTGTCGAAGGAAAAGCGACCGAATATTCGCTGCTTCTCGCTCTTGTTCCAATCAAGCCTGACGTCGAACCTGTGTTCTTTTCGTGGGTCCAGACCCGGTGCGTAGAAATTGTTGACGACATCGCTGGTGGCCGAATCGCAGTTAGCACCAACGTTACATTTGGGGAAATGAGAAAGAAACGCGACCGCGATCGGATTGGGATTGGTGATGATATTCCCGGCAAATGGCTGCCGGTTGCCCATCGCGTCGTCAGGCTGAGTCGGGTCGTAGATGGCGATGGGAGCAGGATCACCAGTCGTGGGATCAACGTTGTTCAGAAAGGCGGAAAAGTCACCCTTCCTCTCGGCGCTGGTGGGAACGGTGAAATAGTTCGAACCGTCGAACAACTGTTGATCGGTGTACTGGTAGTCCGCAAAGAAAAACAGCTTATCCTTCTTGATTGGGCCGCCTATCGAGCCGCCGCCCTGGTAACGGTGGAAGTCTGGGGGAGTGTTGTCTTGACCCATTTGCAGCTGCTGGTTTTTATTGAAGTATTCATTCGCCGACCAGATGTCCGGCCTGAAAACTCCGAACGCACCGCCATGAAAATTGTTCGTGCCGGACTTACTGACCAGACTGATGACGCCTGCGCCTCCGCTCTGATATGAGGCGGGAGTATTCTGCGTCTCTACCCGCACTTCGCTGACAGCGTCTTCAGGAATCTCCATCGCAGGCATAATGGCGGCGGCATTATTTTCCGCTACTCCGACGGGACTGCCGTCGAGCATGTAATACACCGATCCGACGATAGCGCCATTGATGGTGTACGACGACACGTCGATACCCGGCCGCCCGCTCGAAATGTTCTCGATAAAAGAGGAGCTGGACGCGTTAGGAGTGCCGTTACTGGGAGTGACCCCGGGACTCAACTGCACGAGGTCGAAAACGTTGCGGGTGAGCAAAGGCACGCGATCGATCGTCTGCGAAGAAATCAACTGGCCAACGGTAGAGTTGCTGGGCTCGACGAGATCAGCAGTTTCGCTGACGGTGACGGATTCAGTGGCCGTACCAACGGGGAGAGCGAGATTAACCTCGGTCATCTGATCGACCGAGACCGCTACCTTGTCACGCTGAACGCTCGCGAAACCACTGTGGCTAACTTTCACCTGATACTCGCCGGGATTGAGCGAGATAAAGCTGTAGAGTCCCGCGGCACTGGTAACGGTGTGCTGCGTCGCACCGGTCGCTTTGTTGGACAGGACCACCTCAGCGCCCGGGACGATGGCGCCGCTGGGATCGGTCACGGTTCCGGTAATGCTGCCGCGTCCGGCCTGCGCGAACGTAACCGTTACGGCGAACCAAACAAACACGCAGACAAAAATTGCAGCGAGAAGAGATCGGATAACACGAGACTTCATGGCGAGGCCTCCAGCGAGAAAGGAGTCAACGAGCCGAATACAGCGCGAGCCTAGTCCAAATATCGGCTGTATTGAAACGTATTAATACTTAGGATGGCCGTCTGGTGTCAAGCAAATTTTGGCCCAGTAGCTACGTCAGCCTGCGTGTCGATTGGCGTACCACCAGTTCGGGCGTTAGTTTCTTGTGAGTCAGTTCGAACTCGCGCTTTTCGATTTTGGCCTTAATCGCCTGGGTGACGATGTCTACTGCAGTGCTGCCCATGGTTTCCATCGGCTGGCGCACGGTGGTGAGTGGCGTTGAGGAAAACGCCGCGGGAGCCACATCGTCGAATCCGATCACCGAGCACTGCTCCGGAACTTTTATGCCTGCTTTGGCCAAGGCCCGCATGGCTCCGAGGGCGGTGAGATCGTCATAGGCCATCAAGGCGGTAAACCGGCGCTTGCCTTTGAGGAGCTCTTCGGTAAGCTTCATGGCCGTGTCGAATCCGTGATTGGGATCGGCGACATTGGGTATTTCGACCACAAGTTTCGGATCGATGGTGAGCTTTGCCGATCTTGCAAAAGCGCGGACGCCGTTCCAACGAAGCTGGCTATCACCCAGAGCTTTGGGTCCACGAATATAGGCGATCTCCCGATGTCCCAGCTCATAGAGATGTTCGATGGCCTTCCATGCGCCTTCTTCGTTATCCACAACCACTGAGCTAATCGCATCAGCTTGCAATTCGCGGGCGACAATAACAGTAGGGATGCGATGCTTTTCGAGGTCCGAGAGCAGGTTGATATCGACCACGAGCCAGTTGGCGATCACGATCAGCCCTTCGACGCGGCGCTGCATCATCATCTCCAAGTAGCGCTCGAAGCGGGATGGATCGTTGTGCGCATCGGCAAAGATGGAAAGATAGGAGGTCTGGTAGAGGGTAGCTTCGATGCCGCGAAGCAGCAGGGTGCAGAAGGGATCGGTAACATCGACGACCATGACGCCGATGGTATGACTGCGACTTCCACGCAGCGATCGAGCGAACTGGTTGGGGCTATAGCCGAGACGGCTGGCGACTTCCTTGATGTGCTGCTTGGTTTTGTCGGAGATATAGCGCGCCAGCGGCGCGTCGTTCAGGACGATCGAGACGGTGCCGACGGAAAATCCGCTCTCGCGCGAAATGTCGCGCACCGTGACCATGGCGGAAGGTATCTTCTGACGAGGCATTTTCGGATGCCAGAACTGTAAATTCATTCCGACGGGAAAGGCAATGGCGAAAGGCGCGAAAACTCGGAGTTGAGCGTCAGTTCGATTTGGACGATTTCCCCGCAGAATGGGACAATATCTCCATGCAGAGACTCTCAACCGTTATTCTGGCCGGAGCGCTGTTGACGTGCGCCGCCACGGCCCAAACTAAACCTGCAACCGGCACTCATCCCGCAACGACTTCTAAGGCAGGTACAACCACAAAACCCGCACCGAAGCCTTCGACCGTCACCCTAGCGACCGATCAGGACAAGCTGAGCTACGCCATCGGCATGAGCATCGCCCATAGCCTGAAAGGGCAAGGCATCGATGTGAAAGCACCGATTGTGGCCCAAGGTCTGAAGGACGTCCTCACTGGCGCGAAGCCTCTTCTCACCGACGAACAGGCTCAGGCCACGCTGACCCATGCCCGCGAAGCAATGATGAAAAAGGTAGAAGAGGAACGGCAAGCAGCCGGAGCAAAAAACAAACAGGAGGGTGATGCTTTTCTGTCGGCAAACAAATCGAAGGAAGGCGTGGTGACCCTGCCCGACGGATTACAGTACAAGATCCTCACTGCAGGCAGCGGCCCGAAGCCCGCTGCATCGGACACGGTGGTTTGCGACTACCGAGGAACGTTTATCAACGGCGAGGAGTTTGACAGCTCCTACAAGCGAGGCCAGCCGGCACACTTTCCCGTCAGCGGTGTGATCAAGGGCTGGACCGAAGCACTGGAGATGATGCCGGTAGGCTCGAAGTGGCAACTGTTCGTGCCGGCCGACCTTGCTTACGGCGCCACAGGCAAGAATGAGATTCCGCCGAATACGACATTAGTCTTTGAAGTAGAGCTGAAGTCGATCGAAGGGAAGTAGGAATCGCCGGTGACTCATCCTCGCCCTTGGAGCGAGGATGAGCTCAAGGTGCCTGCCTAGGCTTCATACCTAATTGGCAGGTACTTCGGTTCCCACATAGCTTGTTGCAAGGTCTGTTCGAGATCGTCGAGGATCTCCGGATCGGCATAGCCTTCCTTTACCGCCTGCTTAACCGTTGCGCATGCGACGGCCAACGAGCACTCGCGGATTCGCGACAATTCCGGGTAAACAGCTGAGTCTGCTAGATCCTGAGCGGTGACCTTCGAGGCTAGCGCCCGGGCCGCTTCAAGGAACATCTTGTCGCTCACTCGCGTGATATTGCCAGCGCTTATACCGAGTCCTACGCCGGGGAAGATGAAGGCATTATTACCCTGGCCGATGCGGTGACGCTTGCCGTTGTACATGACTGGCACGAACGGGCTGCCGGTCGCGACGATGGCGCGACCATCAGACCATTCGACAGCTTCCTGCGCGGTGCATTCCGATTTCGAGGTGGGATTGGAGAGCGGAAAGATGATGGGACGCTCGTTGACTTCAGCCATCCTCTGCACTACTTCCCTGCTGAACATGCCTGGCGTTCCGGACGTACCCAGCAGAACTGTCGGCTTCACGTTGCAGACCGTCTCGAGCAAAGATATCCGGTCGCGATCTTTCACACGATAGTTCGCGACTTCAGCTACGTCGCGCGCGTAAGTTGCCTTGAAGTCTTCGAGGTTGGCACGAGCTTTCGTCACCAGGCCCTGACTGTCTACGGTCCAGACCTGCTTGCGAGCCTCTGCTTCGCTTAAGCCTTCTTCCATCATGGCGGAGACGATCAGGTCGCTGATGCCTTGCGCGGAAGCACCGGCTCCGGCGAAGACGATACGCTGATCGCGGATGTGATGTCCCGTGATACGGAGGGCGCTGAAGAGTCCGGCGACGATGACGCCCGCCGTGCCCTGGATGTCGTCGTTGAACGTGCACAACTGGTTGCGGAAGCGCTTTAGCTGGAAGATGGCATTGGCCTTGAGGAAGTCTTCCCACTGTAACAGCGTGTGCGGAAAAACCTTTTTCACAGCGGCGACAAAGCTGTCGACGAACTTCTGATATTCCTCGCCGCGAATGCGCTTGTGTTTCAGTCCGAGATAAAGCGGATCTGTGAGGCGTTCTTCGTTGTCGGTGCCAACGTCAAGCGTGATTGGCAATGTGCTGTAAGGGGAAATGCCGGCGCAGAGCGTGTAGAGGCACAATTTGCCGACCGGGATTCCCATGCCTCCGGCGCCCTGATCGCCCAGCCCCAGAATGCGTTCACCGTCTGTGACCACAATGATCGAGGGATTCTTAACATCGCCGTTATGCAGGATTTTTTCGATGTGGTCGCGTGCATCGTAGTTGATATAGAGGCCGCGTCCGCGGCGGTATATGTGTGAAAACTTCTGGCACGCTTCGCCGACCACGGGCGTATAGACAACGGGCATCATCTCGTCGATGTGCTCAAAGACGAGCCGATAGAAGAGAGTCTCATTACGGTCCTGAAGGCCCGAAAGATAAATATAGCGTTCGATGGGAGTGGTCTTGGCGAGGTAGGCTTCGTAAGTCCGATCAAGTTGCTGTCGAACGGTGCAGACCGCCGGGGGGATAAGTCCGTGGAGGTCGAGTTCGTCGCGCTCGCGCTGGCTGAACGCCGTCCCTTTGTTGGTGAATGGGTTTAGCAGTAACGCGTGACCCTTGGCGTTCACCGCCATGTATTTCTGGCCGGTGGCTGGATCGATTTTAATGCCGACTTTCATGGCAGACCTCGATTCATGAATTCATCTCTGAAAAAGCTTCGTCTGCAGTCCCAATTCTTCGCAGAGGGCGACGAGGGATTGCTGTACAGCGGGGCTGATTTCGATGCCGTGTTTTTCCGCGCTCAATGAGCGTTCGTATTCCTTCTGGCCCGCTGTATAAATGCGCGCTTCACCAGGAATGCGTGGCGACTTGCGGAGGTCGCGCATCATGCGGCCAGTGATCTGGCGAAACGCGGCGAGCGACAGGAAATGCTCGACGTTAATGGCCATGAAGAAATGGCCGACGCTGCGGAAACCCTGCACATCGACGTCCTGGAGCGGGGAGAAGTCGGGTTCATTTTGCAGGGCTGCGCAAAGGATCTCGACCAAAGTGGCGAGGCCATAGCCTTTGTGTCCACCAAAGAGTTCACCCAGTCCGCCGAGCGGAAGCAGCGCCGCGTGGCCGGAATCGATGGAAGCGTCGGCGGTTTCGTTATTCGTGTGAGGTTCACCATCGAACCCGATCACCCACCCTTCGGGAATCGGTTTGCTCGAGCGAGCGGCGATTTCGAGTTTGCCGCGTGCGACGACGGAAGTTGCGGCGTCGAAGAGAAACGGAAACGGCTCGTCGGTCGGTACAGCAACAGCGATCGGATTGGTGCCAAAAGTCGGCTCAACGCCGTGGGTGGGGGCAATCGCCGGTTGAGCGTTGGTAAAGCTGAAGCCGATCATTCCGGCGGCGGAGGCCATGCGCGCGTAATAGCCGGCGACTCCGAAGTGACTCGAGTTTCGAACCGCCACCGAACCCAAACCGCGGTCGCGGGCTTTGGAGATGGCGAGCGACATCGCGTGGTGAGCGACGACCATTCCCATGCCGCAACCACCATCGATAACGGCAGTGGTCGGCGTGTCCTTGGCGCAATTCAAGTCAGTGATCGGAAGCTGAACGCCTTTGCGAATGCGCTCGTAGTACATCGGCAAGTGCGCGACGCCGTGCGACTGCACGCCCCAAAGATCAGAAGTTAGGAGAACGTCGGCGCAGATCGGAAGGTCGCCCGATGGGACACCCATGGCAAAGAGGACGTCGCTGATAAATCGGCGGAGTTCGAAAACCGAGACAGTGACGGAACTTCGCGGTTCCGCCGTTGGACAAGCCCTTTCCGGCATGGAGAAAGATTAGTGAACTGCGGGAAGACTTGGGATGAGCAGAGTCACAGTCGGACGGTTGGACATCACATGATGGCCTTGTTAGGCGAGAGTAAACAACGAGGCGTCGTCCCATACAGCTATTGCTGGAACACCTGCTTTGCCTGCGGGTGCACCTGTTCGTTCTGAATCGAGGAAGCTTCCCAGCCTCCACCGAGAGATTTCACCAAAAGCACTGATGTGATCATCTGCTGGCCGAGCAACTGCGTTTCGAGGCGCTCGTTATTCAGAAGAGTGGTCTGTGCTGTGACGACATCGAGATAGGTGGTCAGTCCACCTACGTAGCGATTATTGGCGAGGGTGAGCGCGCGCTGGGAATCTTCGACAGCAGCTTGCTGAGTTGTGGCGGCTTGCGAAAGCGCGTTCAGGCCGGCAAGGTTGTCTTCCACCTGCTGGAAGGCTTCGAGAACCGACTCGCGATAGTTGGCGACGGATTCATCGTAAGTGGACTTGGCGAGCGCGAGATTCGCGCGATTGCGTCCGCCGTTCACAATGGGCTGAAGGATGTCGGCACCGAAAGACCAGACCGCACTGGGCGCTCCGATGAGTGAACCGAGAGCGGTACTTTGCGTTCCGGCGCCGGCGGAAAGAGTGATGTGCGGATAGAAAGCGGTGGTCGCGACCCCAACCTCGGCGTTTTCGAATGCCATCCGGCGCTCTGCCGTGGCGATGTCGGGGCGGCGCTCGAGCACATCGGATGGCACACCGAGCGGAACCGGAGGAACCGCGGCACGCAAAGGTGCGACCGGAAGATTGAAACTGGGCGCAGGATTGCCCGTCAGAGTGGCGATCGCGTGCTCGAATTGTGCGCGCTGTTGCTGAATGAGTTGAAGCTGCGAGCGAGTGGCATCGAGCAACGCGGCCTGCTGCGCGACTTCGAGTCCGGAAGCGACACCGCCGTTATGACGGTTTTCGACGAGCTGAAGCGCCTTTGCTTGGCTATCCACGGCCTGACGAAGCACGTCGGTTTCGGAATCGAGTTCGCGAATACTGAAGTAGTCCGCGGCTAACTCTGCCGTTAGAACTAGCTGGACATTTTGCAGGTCGGCAGCCGAGGCCTGAAGGCTGGCGTTGGCCGCCTCGAGGTTGCGGCGAACGCGTCCGAAGAGATCGACTTCGTAGCTCAGCGAAAACGGAATGTTGAAAATGTTTTGGGTGATCGCCGACGTCGGAGGCGTGCCGCCCAAAAATTCGCGGTTCGCCGAAAAACGAACACGGCTGCCGTTTACATCAACGGAAACCTGTGGGAAATAAGCAGCCGTCTGCACACGAGCAAAGTTGCGCGCTTCCTGAAGCCGGTCGGTCGCGGCAACGAGGGATTGATTCGCCTTGAGCAACTGCTGCTCAAGATCGTTCAACTGACCTTCATGGTAGATGGCCCACCAGGTTCCTTTGGGAATCGTGTCTTTAGGTGCCGCAGTTTCCCATGGCAGCTGCGTCTTCCAAGCGGGAGCCGAAGGGGCCTGAGCTCGCTGGTACCGAGGGCCGACCGTACATCCCGCGAGAAGGATCGTCGCTAACGTGATGGTTATGGCGCTGCGCCCTGAACGGAGAGGCGCGAAGATCGCATGGGCGGACTTCACGACTGCTGCTCTCCCTGCTTGGGTTGTGCGACCTGGACCTTCTGCCCATCTTCCAGGGAGTCCGAGGGATTGATGATGATCTGCTCGTTCGAATCAACGCCGCCAAGAATTTCCAGCGTCGAGCCGAAGTCGCGTCCGATGCTGATCGGGCGCAAGTGAACGATGCCGTTCTGATCGACTACGCCGACACGGGGGCCCTCCTGCCGGAAGAGCATGGTGTTTACCGGAATCGTTACTTTATTCACGTTGTCAGGAACGGCAAAGTGAATCTGGCCGAATGAGCCCGGCAACAGACGCCCGTCAGGATTCGGCACATCAATTTCGGTGTTCAGAGTACGGGTCGCGGGGTCGATGGACTCCGACGTGCGCGCCACTTTGCCTTTGAAGTTTTGACCCGGAAATTCCTGCAGCGTAATGACAGCTTCCTGGTCGACTTTTATCGAAGGAACATAAGCCTGGGGCACGGCGACGAAGACGCGCAGCGTGTCGAGCCTTGCGATATCGAAGAGTTCGCGTCCTCCGGCGCCCGCGTTGATGAGCGCACCAGGATCGACATTGCGGCGAGTGAGAACACCGGAGAACGGAGCATAAACGTTCTTGAACGATTCGAGTTGCTCGAGCCGGCGAACATTCGCATCTGCGGCTTCGAGGTTAGCTTTGGCTTGTTGATAGCCGCTGGTTTCCTGGTCGGCTTCCTGCTGCGAAACCGAGTCGCTCTTGCGGAGATTCTCCCAGCGGTCCGCGGAAATCTTCGCTAATTGCAATTGTGCCGCAATCTGCTGACGCGAGGCACGCGCCTGCGAAAGTTCCTGGTCGACTTCCGGGGTGTCGATCTTGGCGAGCAGTTCGCCTTCTTTCACGCGACTGCCGATGTCCTTGTACCATTTCACCAGGTAACCGCTGGTACGGGCGTAAATGGGCGATTCCTCAAACGCCTGTAACGTGCCCGGCAGGATGATTTCATCGTCGGCCTTTTCCGCCTTGGGATGCACGACGGCCACCGATGGAATAGCGGCAGCCTCGGTCGCCTTGGCGAGAACCTTGTCGTCGTAGTGGCGGCTAAGGATCGTCGCAGCACCGCTTACAATCAGCACTAACAGGATAACCGCAGCGACAACAAGAGCTTTACTAACGGACGCAGGCGACGCGTGAGGCTCTTGCGCCTGCCGCTCCGCTTGCACCTTGGGCACGTGATTAGAGACTTCCGTTGGCATATAACGCTTTCGATAACTCCAAGTTTAACTAATTTCCCTCGACCGGCTTCGCACCTTTGCGCCCGTGCACGAGAGTGAACACCACAGGAACAAAGAACAAAGTAGCTACGGTCGCGAACAGCAGGCCTCCAATAACAGCGCGTCCGAGCGGCGCATTTTGCTCGCCGCCCTCGCCAAACCCGAGAGCCATTGGAACCATTCCGATGATCATCGCCAGCGCTGTCATCAGCACAGGGCGAATTCGCGTGTGACCGGCTTCCAGGGCAGCGTCGTAGGGGGAAGCACCTTCGCGCATGCGATCGCGAGAGAACGAAACCATCAAAATGGAATTTGCCGTTGCTACGCCCATGCACATCACCGCGCCGGTGAGTGACGGAACACTTAGCGTAGTCCGTGAGAGCAGCAGCATCCAGACGATTCCCGCCAGCGCGCCGGGAAGCGCCATGATGATGATGAACGGATCGAGCCACGACTGGAAGTTGACCACGATCAGCAGGTAAACAAGCACGATGGCCATCACTAGTCCGATACCGAGTCCAAGAAAGGAGGAGCGCATCGTGTCGACCTGGCCTCGCATTACGATGTGCGTGCCGCGCGGCAGGTGTTTCGTGAACTGGTCGAGAATTTTAGTGGTTTCGCTGGCCACACCGCCGAGGTCGCGACCCTGCGTGCTGGCGTAAACGTCGATCACTGGCTGAACGTTGTAGTGGGAGACGACTGCAGGACGCACCACTGGCGAAACCTGAACCAGATTGCCCAGGACCTGTTGAGCGCGAGCCGCGGGATTGTTCACCGGCGTGTTCATCAGGTCCTGCAGCGACGTCATACGGTATTGCGGGGTTTGCACTGCCATCTGATACGTTACGCCGTTCTTCGGGTTTAGCCAGAAATTGGGGGCGGTCTGGAAGCTGCCGCTGAGTGAGACCAGCACGCTCTGTGCAACGTCGCGAGCGTTCACCCCAACTTGCGCCGAACGAGTGCGGTCGATATCGAGGCGAAGGGTAGGCAGATCCATCATCTGCTGGACGTGAACGTCCGCCGATCCAGGAATGTGCCGCATGCGATTGGCGATCTGCTGCGCAATCAAGTAGTTGCTCTGCATGTCGTTACCAACCACCTGGACATCGATGGGCGCAGGCAGGCCGAAGTTCAAGATCTGGCTGACGATGTCAGCGGGCTGGAAGAAGAATTCAACTCCGGGAAATTGCCGCGGCAATTCTGCGCGAAGCTGCTGAATGTACTTTGCGGTCGACCGATGATGCTCGGGATTGAGCCCTATTTGGATCTCGGCATCGTTGGTGCCAAACACTCCGGAGTTCGCATAAGACAGATTGATTCCGGAATATGGAACACCTATGTTATCGAGCATCGTTTGCAGCTCTTCTTTTGGGATGTCCTGCCGAAGAACCTGCTCAACTTGATCGGTGAGACGGGCGGTCTCTTCCACGCGCAGCCCAGCGCGGGCGCGAAGATGAAGGCGCAACAAACCAGCGTCAACGGACGGGAAGAAATCCTCCCCGAGAACGAAAACTAATCCCATTGAGAGGATGCAGAATGCGAGAAAGCAAACGGCGAATACTTTGCGATGATGCAAGGTCCGGTCAAGCACCTGCCGATAGCCGTCGCGAAACTTTTCAAAGCCGCGTTCGAATCCACGCTGGAAGCGGCCGAGGAAGGTCTTCGGCCCGGCGGCTTTGTGCTCGTGACCGCGCATGATGTACATGACTAGCGTCGGAATCAGGGTTCGCGAAAGCAGATACGACGCAAGCATGGCGAAGCAGACAGCTTCCGCAAGCGGAACGAACAAGAACTTGGCGACACCCGTGAGGAAGAACATCGGTACGAACACGATGCAAATGGATAGCGTTGAGACAAACGCCGGCACAGCGATCTGCTGAGCGCCGTCGAGAATGGCCTGCTTCATCTCCTTGCCGAGAGCAAGGTTTCGCTCGATGTTCTCAATTTCGACAGTAGCGTCGTCAACAAGAATTCCAACCGCGAGCGCAAGACCGCCGAGGGTCATAATGTTGATGGTCTCGCCGATGGCACCGAGCACGATCACAGAAACGCAGATGGACAAGGGAATCGAAATTCCAATGACCAATGTCGGACGCCAATCTCCAATGAAGATCAGGATCATGCAAGCCGTCAAACAAGCAGCTATGATGCCTTCGCGCAAAACACCGTAGATGGATGCGCGTACAAAGAGAGACTGATCAAACAACGACTTGATGGTCAGCTGCGGCGGTAGCGATTGAGCCGCGACAGGAACAACATTCTTGACCGCTTTGACGATATCAAGCGTCGAAGCTTTTCCGCTCTTATAAACCGCCATTAGAGCGCCACGAACGCCGTCCTGACGGACGATGTTGGTTTGCGGAGCGAATCCGTCTCGAATATGCGCGACGTCACGCATGTAGATGGTTGCGCCATTCGCCGTCTTCAAGGGCAGATCGTTCAACTCGCCAATCGTTTCGGGAGTACCGTTCATCTCTACGCTGTTTTCGAGCGGCCCGATCTTGGCGGTTCCGGAGGGAAGGATGAGGTTCTGCGCGTTAACCGCGTTTACGACGTCGGTCGGCGTGAGATTGTTCGCCTGTAACAACGGCAGGTTGAGATCAACCTGGATCTGACGAATCTTCCCACCAAAGGGATACGGCATGGCCGCGCCCTGCACCGTAGCAAGCTGGTTGCGAAGGAAGTTCTGCCCAAGATCGAAGATTTCCTGCTCCGGCAGGCTCTTGCTACTAAGACCAAGCTGAATGATTGGAGTCGTCGACGCATTGTAGGTAATGACCAACGGTGGCGTGGTCCCAGGCGGCAACCCGCGGACGGTAGTTTGAACGATCGCGGTAATCTGTGAGAGGGCCGTCTGGATATTTGCGCCAGGCCGGAAAAAGACCTTAATCACCCCGATACCGGTGATCGACTGAGACTCGATGTGTTCGATGTCGTTAACCGTAACGGTCATGCCGCGTTCGGAGTTGGTGACGATTCGCTGGGCAACATCGTTCGGAGACATGCCCGTGTAGTTCCAAACCACGCTGATAACGGGAATGTTGATGTCAGGAAAAATATCGACGGGAGTGCGATAAATGGTGAGCGGCGTCAGGATGATGATCAGCAACGCCATCACGACGAAGGTATAAGGACGCCGAAGAGCTAGGGCAACTATCCACATCGGTTAATAAATTGGTCCAGCGAGAAGATTTTTGACGCTAAGCACCCGAACAAGGCTTTGGATGACCTAGTACTTAGTATGGTCGCAGTTGTCGTCTGAGTACACGGTAAAGAAGTGTAAAGCCGCAAGGTTTTCAGCACAAAACAATGCTTCAGGCGCAGCAAGCACCGGCGAGGCTGGGTTGATCTTCCGCGGATTGGCTGGGATGCGCGCGTAAAGTGCGAATTTGATAAGTGATGTTCAAAGGTTCGTAACAGTTCGCGAGCAGGGTTGCGATGGCCGGCAAATTATTTTCCGCAACTGCCACGATCGAGGGCCCGGCTCCGCTGAGGCACACGCCGAGCAAATCTTCGTGCTCGAGGTGAAGGGCCGCTTCAAGTCCAGGGACCAAACACTGGCGATAAGGTTGATGCAGCCGATCGCTCATTGCTTGTTTTAGGAGTCCGTAATTGCCCGAATGCAGGAGTTGCAAGAAGAGCGCAAGACGTTGCAGGTTAAAGATGACATCCGCGCGCGGAATGTGGGATGGCAAAACCCGCCGCGCCTCGGAAGTCGCCAGCGCCATGTCGGGAGTCAAGACGACAAATGCCAGCGACTGTGGCCACGGGAAAGTCGCAGCGTACGCCGAGCCATCGGGCAGCTGACAACTGGCGGTCAGTCCACCGAGAAGCGCCGCGGCCGCATTATCCGGATGGCCTTCGAGATAGCAAGCTGCGTTCAGCAATGCCTGCGTGGGCAGCGGTCCATTGAGCGCTTCGAAGAGACGAAGTCCCGCGACGGTGGCAGCAGCGCTGGAGCCAAGCCCCGCCCGCATCGGAATTTCGGTCTGAACGTCTACGTGCAGCGATGGCAATGTCGCGCCCGTCTGTCGAGAGAGAAGGCGGAAGGCCCGCTCAATATAGTTCTCTCCGGCAAGAGTCTGACCGACAAAGTTAAACTCCAGCTTGCCGGAGCCCTCGACAACACTAACATTTAGCCGCAGGTAAAGTTGGACGGCCACCGCGAGCGTATCGAATCCGGGACCGAGGTTGGCTATCGAACCCGGAACGGTGATCTCGAACTGTTTGAGTTCGTTCACACCAAGATCTTCGCTCACGGAAGCACCTCGGCAAGCGCGCGTTTTTCTACCCGTTGCTGTTGCGAGATGATGAAGTCGGTGTCTTTGAGCGCGTGACCAGTCAATATAGCGACCACCTTCGCATCGCGATCGATGCGGCCATTGCCCGTCATTTTTCGAAGGCCTGCAAGGGTCACGGCAGAAGCGGGTTCGCAACCAATGCCATCGCGCCCGATCATCGCCTTGGCTTCACCGATCTCTTCGTCGGTCACGTCCATCACCCAGCCGCCAGTGTTCTGTACCGCGCGAAGCGCTTTCTTCCACGAGCGCGGATTGCCGATGCGTATGGCGGTGGCCACTGTTTCAGGATGCTCGGTCGGTGTAAGCTCCTTCGCTCCGCTCTGGTAAAGTTTTGAGAAGGGATTCGCACCCGCAGCCTGAACCACCACCAAACGCGGCGCCTTTTCGATCAGACCCGCAGCGAGAAGTTCGTCGAAGGCCTTGCCGAACGCTGAGCTGTTGCCCAGATTTCCCCCGGGAACAACGACGTAATCGGGCACCCGCCAGCTGAACTGCTCGAGTAACTCGAACATCGCGGTCTTCTGACCTTCGGGACGGAAGGGATTGATCGAATTCAGGAAATAGACGTCGTCGCCACTTTGAAGCATGATGTCGAGCGCGAGATCGAAGCTACCTTGTACCTGGATGATTTCCGCACCGAAGTCGAGCGCCTGCGCCAACTTGTTGTGCGAGAGCTTCCCCGACGGCAGATAAACCTTCGCCTTCACTCCGGCGCGAGCTGCGTAGGCTGCCATTGATGCCGAAGTATTTCCCGTCGAAGCGCAGCCCACGGCACTTGCACCGACGAACTTCGCTTCAGTCATGCCGACGGTCATGCCGAGATCTTTAAAGCTTCCCGTGGGATTCCAGCCCAGATGCTTGAAAGTCAGATCTTTGACGCCGAGCCACTCAGCGGTCTTGTTTCCACGCACTAGCGCGACATTGCCTTCGCCCAGCGTAACCACCTGTTGTTCGGAGTAGTCGGGCAAGAATTCGCGGAAGCGCCATACACCGCTAAGGTCACGTGCGGCGCTCGACATGCGACGTTCGAGCCACAAGCGCTTCAAGTCCTCAGGAGCGATTCGCACATCGACGACAACTTCCAGCAAATCCCCGCAGCTACGGCAGGCGAGCAGCCGCTCGTGCAGGTCGAATGTTTCGGCGCATTGGATACAACGAAGATGCATCGTCGCTCCTGGCATTATCGCAGCACCGGCATGCTGAATGGCGTCTGCACGTGGAAGCTGAATTCCGCAATTTCTTCTAGCGCCGCCTCTAGTTTGCTGAACCGGCACGGCTCCAACGTAATGACGAATGGCAACGCCTCTTTTGGAAAGCCCGACTTCTGAAAGACCGCGTCGATATTAATGTGGTGCTTCGAGAAGACACCGGCAATGGCGGCGATGATTCCTGGATGATCTTTCACCACGAAGCGCACCGAGTAAAAGCTCTCGAAGTCGCCGCTGACGGGATATGCCGATGCCTTAGGACGATCTGGCTCAGCACTTCCCTTCGCGCGATAGCGAATGAGATGCAGAAGATCCGAAACGACCGCCACGGCTGTGGGATTCCCGCCTGCGCCGTAGCCGGAGAAGACCGTCTCGCCGCCAAATTCCCCGGTACTGATTACCAGATTCTGGCTGCCCGACACGCTGGCCAGCGGAGAGTCCTGCGGAACCAGAGCAGGTTCGACGCTGGCATATAAATGGCCATCGCGAAGCTCGGCACGTGAAATCTGTCGGATCGTGCAGTTCAGCTCGTGCGCATAATCGAAGTCCACGCCTCCGATGTTGCGGATAGAGAACGCTGGCACCTGGTCGGGACGCGCTTCGGCATTGAGGCCGAAGCGAGCCAGGATCACAAGTTTGGCGCGCGCGTCGAAACCGTCAACGTCGTCGGTAGGATCGGCTTCGGCGAACCCTGCCTGCTGAGCTTCCACGAGTGCATCGGCGAAAGAGCTTCCCGTGCGCTCGATCTTCGTAAGGATAAAGTTACAAGTTCCGTTGAGGATTCCTGTGAGCTTAAGCAGCCGATCGCCGCCAAGTCCCTCGTGCAATCCGGAAAGAACCGGCACTCCACCGGCAACCGATGCGCCAAAAGCCAGATGCTGACCGCGTTCGCGGGCGAGTTCCAGAAGTTCCGCTCCATGGTGAGCCATGAGCTGCTTGTTGGCCGTGACTACTGATTTACCCGATTGCAGCGCCCGCTTGATCCAGTCGTATGCTGGCTTCACCCCACCAACCAGTTCGACCAGAACCTCGACATCGGAGGCAAGTACCTGTTCGATATCTTCGGTCCAGCGAACGTCATCCGGAACCCAATCTACTTTCTTGCGATCGACACGGCGATTGAAAATCTGTGTGAGCTGCAGATTGTGTTCCGAGCTGCGCGCATAGAGGAGGCGGGCGACCGCACTGCCAACCGTACCGAAACCGACGAGCGCGACTTTGCAGACCGGCGCCTGACGCAAACGAGGATCCTCGATCGACTTAACAAACGTTGCCATGAGTTTACGCGACCTCCGTGGCTTCGGTGTTCACTTCCGGCGCAAACGCGACGAGTTGAGTCTCACGCGTTCGGGATTTTGACTCTGATTTCGGCGGAAAAAAGCGCGCGTGGAGAGCTTTGACGACCTCCGGCACGTCGCGTTCCTCGATCACGAAGCTAATGTTAATTTCCGATGCACCCTGCGAAATCATGTGAAGGTTTACCTGGCATGAAGCGGCTACGTTGAAGACACATGCCGCCATGCCGACCCGCCCTCGAACATTTTCGCCCACCAGGCAGATAATCGCCTTGCCGCTCTCCACTTCCACCTTGCCCAGCTTGCGCAGATCGTCGAGCAAGGCCGTCATATCGCGAGCGCCGTCGGTGATCACCGAAACACTCACTTCGGAGGTCGATACCAGGTCAGCCGTAACCCCATGGCGATCGAAGGCTTCGAAGATGGCGCGAAGGAATCCATGCGCCATCAGCATGCGTGGGGAGCGAACGTTGATCACGCGCACGCCTTTCTTGGCGGCGATGGCGCGGAACATGTTCTGGCTCTTGGGCGCTTTGGACCGAATGCAGGTGCCGGGATTCGACGGCTCCCGGGAGTTCAAAACGTAAACGGGAATGTTTTTCTCGACGGCGGGAATGAGCGTTGCGGGGTGAAGGACCTTGGCGCCGAAGTAGGCAAGTTCAGACGCTTCATCGAAACTGATGGCATCGATTCGCTGCGCGTCGGGACACATTCGCGGGTCCGTGGTCATCATGCCGGAGACGTCGGTCCAGATCTCGATCCGTCGCGACCCGAGCGCCGCTCCAACAATCGCCGCCGAGAAATCCGACCCGCCACGACCAAGCGTAGTGGTAATGCCGTCAACGGTAGAGGCGATGAATCCGCCCATCACGGGAACCTTATCGTCATTCACGAGCGGTTTCACTAGCTCGCGAAGTCTGTCGCTCGTCTCGTCGAGAGGAACCGCTCGCGTGAAATTGTTGTCGGTGACGATCACCTTGCGGGAATCGACATGGGCAGTATTCAGTCCACGAGCAGCTAACGCAGCCGTTACGATCCGGCTGGAGAGAACCTCCCCATAGGAAAGAACGTTGTCGGTGGTCCGAGGAGAGAGTTCGCCAAGGGACGAAATACCGCGCAAAACGTCTTGCAGGTTGTCGAAGTGCTGCTGCACTTCGGCGCGGACATCAGTTTCTTTCTTGCCGTTCACCAGAGCGCCCAGCACATTGAAGTGCCGCTGTCGTAGCTGCTTGAGCAGCTTCAAGGCGTCAGGCAGAGCGCCATTCGCCGCCGCATGCGACATCGCCACAAGCGAATCGGTAACCTTGGCCATCGCACTCACCACCACCACCGGCTTCCGGTCGATCCGCCCTTTCACGATATCGGCCAGCCGGCTGATCGCCCGCTCATCTTCCACCGACGTGCCGCCAAATTTCATTACGATCATCGCAAGTCCTCTCGGCCCAAACTGGCCATAAAGCGCGAAACCCACCAGCCTTTCGGGCGGTGGGTTTCTAATCTTTTGATCTTTTGAGTCTTGTCAGGAACTCTTGATCCCCTCGCCCGAATTTTGATTCGGTGTGCCAATAATGTGCACACATGTGCCCGTTGTGTTTGTAATCGAACGGGACTGGCGAATGATCAACATAAAGCGCTACTTACTTTAGCCCAGGGCCGGGCTAAGGTCAATGATTACTGTCGTTACCCGCCGATTTCATCTTCCAGATCGCCTGTTTCAGCATTCCAAGTACGGTTTCGGCGTCTTTTGCTGAAAGGTTCAGCCGCCTGACGAGGCGTCGGATCTTTTCCTCGCTTGCCGCCGTCGAAAGCGACTTGACGTAGCCACTTACGCGGCAGGTCTCGATTAAGTCGGCGGTAAGGCGTTCGAGGTCGCCCGCGGCAGCCTTCGGCGATTCTTCCGTTTTTCTGGGTTCTGAAGCGCGTGCTAACTCATACAAACAAACCGCGACGGCCTGACCTAGGTTCATCGAGAGATGCTCATCTCGAGTCGGAATGTGCAGCAGCCAATGACAGTAGCTGAAATCATGATTGGAGAGTCCACGCTTTTCCGACCCGAAAAGAATGGCAGCCGGACCTTTGGCCAAGTGCTGTCGTATCAGTGGCGCAGCTTCGGGAAGCGAACGGAGTGGATGCTGCAACTCGCGATTGTGGGCAGCGGTAGTCCCGACGACCAGCGGGCAATCGGCCACTGCATCGGCGATGTTTTTGAACGCTTCCGCCCGCTCAAGAATTGGAGAAGCGCCGACCGCGGATCGTGCTTCCCGAAAAGCAAGCTCGTAAGGATTGACCACGCGCAGATAGCTAACTCCAAAGTTACTCATCGCGCGCGCGGACGCACCGATATTCAGCGGATTTCGCGTCGAGACCAGCACAACGCGTAGATGGTCGAGATGATGAAGAGCTTGCAAGCTCCGCTCATTCTACTTGGGACTCGACTAGACAAAGACTACTTCTGCTTGACGACCAATTCCCCGTTTTCCACGTGAATGTCGCTCACGTAGTCCGGCAGCTTCAGGCGGTCGCGCTGTTCGAGCAGTTTCTTCTGGAGCGCATCATTGACCAGCGAAACGGGAACGTTGAGATCGCCGACTTTGAACTCCGTGGGATCGAAGCTGGCATAGCCGCCTTTCGACCCGAGATGGCCCGCGATGGTGACGTACACCTCTTTGCCCGCGACTTGGGTGAGGAATTGTCCCTTGATCTGATCGCCGTCGAAGCTGACGATCGGTTCCGGCATATTCGCAAGGTCAACCGCTCCGGCAGAAATCGGAGCCGTCACATCAGGTGCGCCCGCCTGCGTCGAAGGTGCAGATGGTGCGGACCCCGGTGCGCCAGACGCTTGCGCGATCGCCGCATTCACTTCCGCTGGAGTGAGATGAACTTCCGCTCCGCTTTGTCCGTCGGCCTGCGCTTGCGCCAGTTGATCGACCTTCGTCTGAAACGACTGCGCGTTGGCGGCGACCGCGGCGGGTGCCTGCGCGGGCGATACCGGCTGCGGCTTCTTAAGCGCCAACACCAAAGCCGCCGTCGCCAAAAGTAGCGACGCAATACTGATAATTCGGCTGACGGGAAACTTGCTTGGCTTCGAGTCCGACATTGGGGATCTCCGGCAGCCTTCAGTATCGGAGCATTTGTCCTGCGCCGACAGTAACGAAAGTAAGTGAACGTTTGGGCCCCAAACCTTGGCCTTCAAGTCGTTTTGAACGAGTAGAGTCGAGCAGGCTTCCGTCCCGTTCTCTGCCACTCTTTCAAAGGCTTCAAAACCTTCTGGGCTTCGATTTTCCGGCGGAAATTACGCTTGTCGAGCGGTCGGTTCAGAATGACCTCGTAGAGGTGCTGAAGATCGGAAAGCGTAAACTTTCGCGCTAAAAGTTCGAATCCAACCGTCGTGTATTCGAGTTTGCCGCGCAGTCGGCTGAGGGCGTAGTCAACGATGCGGCGATGGTCAAAGGCCAGGATGGGTAACGATTCCACGGAAAACCACTTCGCCTCGGCAGCATCGGTTCCGGCAACGAGCGGGGCCCGGTCCGACGGAATCAACGCATAGTAGGCGACAGTGACAACCCTTCCCCGGGGATCACGTCCCAAGTCCCCGAACGAAAACAGCTGTTCGAGATAGATGTTTTTCGTCCCGGTTTCTTCGAGGAGTTCACGCTGGGCGGCTTGCTCCAGCGATTCGTCGTCGCGAACGAACCCTCCGGGAAGGGCAAACCTTCCCAGAAACGGCGCGACGCCGCGTTTCACCAGCAGAATCTGCAGGGCTTCGTCGCGGATAGTGAACACCACGATATCCACCGTAACTTGGATCGCCTGCTTCATTATTGAAGAAGTTCTTGACTAGTGTACCACAGACACTATATAAGTGTTTATATAACACTTATGAAAGACCTACATCAAGCAACTGACGTTGGAGTGCTGATCGGTAGATTTCAAGTGCCGGAGTTGCACGCTGCCCACAAAGAGCTGATCGACAAGGTTGGCGGCTGGCACAAGAAAGTCCTGTTAGTGCTGGGCTGCACGCCATCGCTGGGGACGCGGCGCAATCCGCTGGACTTCCAGGCACGCAAGTTGATGATCAACGCCCACTATCCTGACCTGCCGGTGATTCCCTTGATGGACCAGCCGGACGACACCGAGTGGTCGAAGGAACTCGATCGTCGCATTCGCGAAGTCTTCCCCGTCGGAACCGTGACTCTGTACGGCGGCCGCGATAGTTTCATTCCCTACTACCACGGCCAGTTCCCCTGCCTGGAAATCGAACCAACCGCTTACATGGCGGCGTCGGGCACCATGGAACGCAAGAACGCGTCGCTCGAGATTCGCAGCAGCCAGGATTGGCGCGCCGGCGTCGTCTATGCCGCATTCAATCGCTACCCTCAGGCGTTTCCCACGGTCGATGTGGCGGTGATCCGCCAGGTTGGGGACTCCGGCACTGAGATTTTGCTTGCGCGCAAACCAGAAGAAAAGGGCTATCTTCTAATCGGTGGCTTTGTCGATCCTTCCGACGAGAATTTCGAAGCCGCAGCCCGACGCGAGGTGATGGAAGAAGCGCACATCGAAATCGGCAATCCCGAATACGTCGGCAGCTTCCACATCGATGATTGGCGCTACCGCAACGAGGTTGATCAGATCATTACCACCGTCTTTATCGCACCGTACACTTTCGGCGCTATTCAGCCCGATGACGACATCGAGGAGTTGCGCTGGTTTTCGTTGGGAGAGAAATTCGAGTTCGAACATCTGGTAGAACATCACCGAGGATTGGTGCGGGCGGTGATCGACAAAGTCTCAAGAAATGGGCCTACTGAACTCATGGGGAGAAAAATCTATGAACTTCCTGCTTCGAACCGATAGCTACAAGTTCACGCACTGGAAGCAATATCCACCGCACACCACGGGAATCTATTCGTATCTTGAATCGCGCGGTGGCATGTTCCCCAACACCGTCTTCTTCGGCCTGCAGTACTACTTGCATACATACATTCAGGGTCCGCGATTTACAAAGGCAGATATCGAAGCCGCCGACTCCTTCTGCAGGCAGCATTTCGGACGAGACCTGTTCAATCGCGACGGGTGGCTGCGACTTTACGAGAAACACCAAGGTCGATTGCCGGTCCGCATTAAAGCCGTGCCCGAAGGGATGGTCGTACCAACACTCAACGTACTCGCGACCATCGAAAACATTGATCCGGAATTCCCCTGGCTGCCGAATTACCTCGAGACGCTGCTGCTGAAAGTCTGGTATCCGATCACCGTCGCGACGCTCTCGCGCGAAATCAAGAAGATCATCAAGGGATTTCTCGAGCGAACCGGCGATCCTTCTCTCCTGCCGTTCAAGTTACATGACTTCGGATACCGCGGCGTGAGTTCGGAAGAGACAGCCGCGGTCGGAGGCGCAGCCCATCTCCTCAACTTCCACGGCACCGATACAGTTGCAGGAATCGTGCTGTTGCAGGAGCATTACCAGGCGCAGATGCCAGGGTTTTCGGTCCCCGCATCCGAGCACTCCACTATCACTGCATGGGGCAAAGAGCATGAAGTCGATGCTTATCGCAACATGCTGACTGCCTATCCTGATGGCATCGTCGCCTGCGTATCCGACAGCTACAACATCTATAACGCCTGCGAGAAGCTCTGGGGAGAGATTCTTAAGCCCGACATAGTGAAGCGAAACGGCACGCTTGTCGTACGCCCCGATTCAGGCGATCCCGTTACCGTGCTCGCAAAAGTATTCGACATTCTCGGCGCCAAGTTCGGATACGAGACCAACCAGAAAGGCTATCGCGTCCTCCCCCCGTATATTCGTGTTATCCAGGGTGACGGCGTGAACATGTTCACGATCCAGAACATGCTTTACCAGCTGTCGAAATTCCACGGCTGGAGCGCCGACAATATCGCCTTCGGTATGGGTGGTGCGCTATTGCAACAACTCAACCGCGATACACAGAAGTTTGCGTTTAAATGCTCGGCGGCGCGAATCGACGAAGAATGGCGTCCCGTGTTCAAGGACCCGGTTACCGACCCGGGCAAAAACTCGAAGCATGGCCGCCTGGCATTGTTTCAGGATGATGTGGGTTTCCGCACTCTCGAAGAAGTCAGCGAGCGAGGCGAGCCGACCGACCAACTGGTGACCGTGTTCGAGAACGGCGAAATCACCAAAGAGTACGATCTCAATTCGATTCGTGCTCGCGCTGAGGTAAGCGGCAACAACTAGTTCGCAATTCGCACGCGGAACAAAACCGATATTGTCATCGCTTTCCTCGGTTTGTCTCGCTATCATGTGTAGCCGCTTACGGCAGTGATCTTGCCGTGACGCAGGAGACACATGGATAGGCTTCGGCTCGTCATTCTTGGATCTTTCGTTCTACTATTCCTTCTCTCATCCGGCGCAGTTTCCGCTCAAGTAGTGGTCACCAACGATCCGCCCATCTACGGTCCATTTAATGCTAGTTTTTATGTCGACGGCGCCGGACTCAAGAAACCTCTGGTCGAGCACGATACGGTAGTGCGCCCAGACCAGCCCTGGTCAATCTATGGCTGGGTGCATGCGACGGAAATCCCGACGGGACTGAGCTTGATTGCGGGTATTGGCGATCCCACAGATGAGTATTCGCGTTTTTTGGCGATCGACGCGGGAAAACTGATCTTCTGGATGGGCCCAGAGAATGAACTAAGCAGCGCTACGACTTTAGCGGCCGGCCAATGGCACTTTGCTGCCGCAACTTTCGATGGCAGCATACTTCGCCTTTACCGCGACGGTGGAGAGGTTGGCAACGGAACGCTGGCTTTAGGAACTGTCAGTGCCTCGCTTCAACTCGCGCCCGCGAGAATGCCGTGGCCACCGCAGCCGGGCCACGCTCCGGCTCCGATGTGGCAACACTTCGGCGGCAAGCTCGCAGCAATCACAGTAGTGCGCCGCGCCCTGACAACGGACGAGCTGAAGCAGATCTCGCAACAGAAACCCGATTTCGGCGCGATTGAGTATGAAGAAGGATCGAAGCCGTGGCCCGTGCAGACGCGAGGGCAAGCCGGGTACCGAGCGCCGCAGGATCCGTCGACTTGGCCAAAGAGTCGGGCGCCGTTCTCGAAACCAGTAGCCAAGCCGGTTACTAAATTGCCCTCAGTCGAGGCTAGTGGCCCAAACGAGTGGACGCTCAAAGGTGGCTGGATGCTTGCGGAATCACCCAAGACCTCTGCCGATGGGAGCACCATTTCTCAGCCAGGGTTCACGGATAAAAACTGGTGGCCCGCGACCGTACCCGGCACAGTGCTGACCACGATGATCGAACGCGGCGTCTACCCAGACCCCGACTATGGACTGAACAATCTCGCTATTCCTGAAAGCCTGAACAAACAGGACTACTGGTATCGCAACGAGTTCAAAGCTCCAAAGACAGCCCCCGGCCAGAAGCTGACGCTAACGTTCGAAGGGATCAACTATCATGCCGCTGTATGGCTGAATGGACAATCGCTCGGATCAGTCACTGGCGCTTTTATCCGCGGCGCATTCGACGTCACTAGCATTCTCAAACCTGACGAAACGAACGTACTTGCCGTTCGTATCTCGCCGCCTCCTCATCCGGGGATTCCTCACGAGCAGTCTGTAAAAGGCGGGCCCGGCGAGAACGGCGGTTTGATGTGCCTGGATGGCCCGACATTTGTCGCGACCGAGGGTTGGGACTGGGTTCCCGCCATTCGTGACCGCGACAGCGGAATCTGGCAGCCGGTCGCCTTAAAAGCCACCTCCGCCGTGAAGATCGGCGATCCACAAGTCGTCACCTCGCTCCCCTTACCCGACATCAGTCGAGCCGACGTGGAAATCACAGTGCCACTGCAGAACACATCGAACGCGGCGGCACAGGGAACTCTGACCGCTACGTTCGAGGGCACAAGCGTAACGAAGGAGTTATCGGTTCCTTCCGGCAAGAGTGAAATCAGGTTAGCCCCTGCAGAGTTCAAGCAGCTCAGCGTTCAGAATCCGCGCCTCTGGTGGCCTAACGGCTACGGCAAGCAAGACTTGTACCACCTGAAATTGAGTTTCGCTCAAGGCAGCCAGACCTCGGACGAAAAACAGGTTCGCTTTGGTATTCGCGAAATTACCTATGAGCTAAGCCTATTCGACGGTGCGGGTCATTTGCGCCGGGTAGAATATTCGCCCACAGCGGCGCGCGCGAAGGGCGAGCGCGTTGTCGATGTCACGCACTATGGCATGCGGGAAATCCCAGCTTCCGATCCCCCGCCTCCCGATTTTCCGCCGGAGTGGCGACCGTACTGGAAGTCATGGGTAGCCTCGTTGGCGCCTGGTGGTGAATCCTCCACCGCGATTCAGCCCGATCTTGATACCAAAGCCGCGCCCTTTCTTATCATCAAGGTTAATGGTGTGAGAATCGCGGCCAGAGGCGGCAATTGGGGCATGGACGACTCTCGCAAGCGCGTTTCGCGCGAACGGCTGGAACCCTACTTCCGCCTGCACCACGACGCCAACGTCAATATCATTCGCAATTGGGTGGGCCAGAATACGGAGGAGACGTTCTACGATCTCGCCGACGAATATGGCCTGCTGATATGGAATGATTTCTGGGCTTCGACGCAGGACTACAACATCGAACCGCAGGACCCGCAGTTGTTTCTCGACAATGCTCGTGACACCATCCTTCGATTTCGCAACCATCCGTCAATCGTGATGTGGTGTGGGCGGAACGAGGGCGTTCCGCAGCCGATTATCAACGAGGGGTTGGATAAGCTGATCCGCGAACTCGACGGAACCCGCTACTACTCGCCCAGTTCGAACCAGGTGAACCTGCAAAACAGCGGGCCATACAAGTATCAGGAGCCATCACTCTATTACACTGCGCTGAACCACGGCTTCTCCGTCGAGACAGGAACACCTTCGTTTTCTACGCTCGAGTCGTTTGAGACCTGGATCCCGAAAGCGGACCAGTGGCCCATCGGCGATGCATGGGCCTACCACGACTGGCACCAGAGCGGGAACGGCGATATGGCTCCGTTTATGGCCGAAATGGAAGCCGAGTTTGGCGCGCCGACGAGCCTGCCTGATTTCGAGCGCAAAGCGCAGATGCTCGATTACGTGAATCACCGTGCGATCTTCGAAGGCATGAACGCTCACCTATGGGCCCCGAATAGTGGGCGCATGCTCTGGATGACGCAACCGGCGTGGCCCAGCAACGTCTGGCAAATCCTCAATTCCGACTATGACACGCAATCCTCCTTCTACGCTGTGAAGAAGGCATGCGAGCCCGTGCACGTGCAGTTGGATCTATCGAATTACAACGTCGATGTCGTGAACACCACCCGCGATTCGTTGAATGCTTTAACCGTAACAGCGAACGTGTACGCTCTCGACGACAAGCTTCTCGCCCACAAAGAGGGCACGTTGAATCTTGCTGCCGACTCAACCTCTAACGCGTTCGCGATCGAGCTGGCCCCTTTGCTCGGAACCGGAGTTGCGATCGTGAAATTGGAATTGAAGAACAGCAGCGGACAATTGGTCTCCGACAACTTCTACTGGATCGGCGGCGGCAGTGCCTCCTATCGCCAATTGAACAAGCTGCCGCAGGCGACTTTGGCGGGAACTGCGACGAGCACTCATTCGGACAACGCAAACGTCATGCATGTCCAATTGAAAAACGCTGGCAACACAATTGCCTTGATGAATAAGCTCACACTGATCAACGCATCGAGTGGCGAGCGCATCCTTCCCGCCTACTACAGCGACAACTATGTCTCACTGCTGCCGGGCGAAACACGACAAATCACCATCGAATATCCTTCATCCGAAGGCGTAAACGCAGCAGTTACGCTGAGAGGATGGAATCTCAACTCCACCAATATTTCCTTGGGGCGGGCGAAATGAAAAAGTTTCTGTGGCTTGCGATCTTGCTGTTGTTCAGCGTGCCACTGACGGCCGAGGTCACACTTCCGGTGTTGTTGTCAGACGGCGCCGTACTGCAGCGCGATCTGCCGATTCATTTCTGGGGAATGGCGACACCGGGCGAAGCCGTAACCGTCACCTTGCTCAATCATTCCGGTTCCGACACTACTGATCCCCTCGGCCATTGGAACGTGTACCTCCCTCCCACCTCGGCGGGTGGCCCGTATGAGGTGAGAGTTCAAGGTTCGAACCAAATCGTTCTCCATGACATTCTTGTTGGCGACGTGTGGGTAGCGTCGGGCCAGTCGAATATGGAATTTTCGATGCGGCAACTTCAACAAGCTGACCGCGAAATCGCTGCTGCGAACCTGGCGAATATCCGTTTGCTCCGGATCGATCACACCCACTCGGAGTATCCGCTGAGCGAAGCGTCAGCCAAACCTTGGGCGCATTGCTCTCCAGAATCGGTCCGCGACTTCTCTGCCGTTGCCTATTATTTCGCGCGTGAGATCAATCAGAAGGAAAAGGTTCCAATTGGGGTTATCGAATCCTCTTGGGGCGGCACACTCGCTGAAGCCTGGACGAGCATGGACACTTTGTCGTCGGACCCGGCTCTAATGCCGGTATTTGCCGTGCGCGCCCACATGATGGACGGACAGGCGGACGTGCCGGCACAAAAAAAGTTGGAAGCCGATGCCGCGGCGGAGGCCAAATCGAAAGGCTTGCCGTTGCCTACACCCAAATGGCATCCCGATCCAGAAATGTGGGAACCGACTGCCCTCTTCAACGCCATGATCTCGCCGTTAACGCCGTTCCCAATCCGGGGAGTGATCTGGTACCAGGGCGAAAGCAACTCGATGATCGCGCACGCACCTTATCTTTACGGACGCCAATTCAAGGCACTCATTCAAGACTGGCGAAGGCACTGGGGGCTGGGTAACTTCCCCTTCCTGTATGTGCAGATTGCGAATTTCAAATCAACTGATGCCGAAGACTGGGCGACCATTCGCGAAGGGCAGCGGTCAGCTCTCGAACTGCGCAATACTGGAATGTCCGTGACCATTGACATCGGCAATCCCGACGACGTTCATCCTCTCGACAAGCTCGACGTCGGACATCGCCTGGCGCTCATCGCGCGCGCGAACGTCTATGGCGAAGCAATCGAATATTCCGGACCGTTAGTGCGACAAATCACGCGCGAGCCGAATGGTCTGCGTATATGGTTCGATCATGTGGGCAGCGGACTGACCGTGAAAGGATCCACTCTCACCAGCTTTGAGGTCGCTGGCGTTGACCGCAAGTTTCAACTCGCCGAAGCACACATCGACGGCGGTACCATCGTTGTTACGAGCACCGCTGTGACGACACCGGTTTCGGTCCGCTACGGATGGGCCAACAGTCCCGAGTGCAATCTGTTCAATAAAGACGGACTGCCGGCGTCGCCGTTTGAGGTCTCACTTCCGCCGCTGCACTGAAGGTCGAATGGCATCGGCGGAAACCAGGCCTTTGCCTTCGAGGACATGGTAGAACTTATCAACCGTCAGATCTTTCGCCGGCAATTTGTCGACGGCTCCCGATGGCCACCGCACTTCGACCGAGTCGATTTTCGTTGCATCGCCAAGCCCGAAGTGAAGTCGCAAGTCGCTTTGTGACAGGTAGCTACCTCCACTGCGTACTTCGTCCATCTGCGACATCTTATCGGCTGTAATCTTAACCATTGCGCCAATCGCCAACCGATTAGATTTCGTTCCCTGCAATTCGAAACTGATCCAATGCTTCCCCCCAACGCCGCGGTTCCGCAGAATCTCCGGCGCACCATCGAGATCCTCGATCACAATATCCATATTGCCGTCATTGAATAGATCGCCGACGGCCAGGCCTCGCAACACGCGATTCTCTTCCAGCGCCGGTCCAGCCTGTCTGCTCGCATCGCAAAACGTGCCGTCTCGCTGATTCATGGAAAGAATCGCAGGCTCGCGGTATTTGGCTCCTTCTGCAAGCGTGTCCACTTGCGGATAGACGTGTCCGGACACGGCGATCAGATCAAGCCAGCCATCGTTGTCGAGATCGACAAATGAAGTTCCCCACTTCACAGGAGTAAGGGAAGCCACCACCAGTCCCGAAGAAAATGACACATCACGAAAATTCCAGTCGCCTTCGTTTCGGTACAGCGTGTCGTACTGATCGGCAAAGTTGGTGACGAAGACCGATAGCCGCCCGCTATGCAGGTAGTCTCCAATCGCCACGCCCATCGTGCCCTGCATCGATCCATCGTCCGTCAGCGCTGTACCCGACTCCATTCCAATCTCGCTGAACTTGCCCTTGCCATCATTCTGATATAGAAAGTTCGGCGTCGAATCGTTGGCGGCAAAAATGTCGACTCTCCCGACATTGTTGAGGTCCGCCCACGTCACGCCTAATCCATAGAAACCGTTCGGATCATCGACTCCTGCCGCCTTACTTACATCGCTGAATGTACCGTTGCCGTTATTGTGGAACAACGAATCGCCCGCACCAGGCATGCCGCGTGGCCCACACTGCACGTCGATCCCACGATATTTGCAGGTTGAGGTCTTGCCGAAACCTGGCAAGTCGTTCAGGTGGAAGTCCAGATAGTTGGTCACCATCAGATCGAGGAATCCGTCATTGTCATAATCGCCGAATGCCGCTCCGGTTGACCAGCGCCCGTCAGCCACTCCTGCCCTTTTCGTGACATCTGTGAAAGTGCCATCACCGTTATTGTGATAAAGAACATTTCCGCCCAGGCACGTCAGGTAAAGGTCGGGCCAACCATCGTTGTCGTAGTCGCCAACCGCCCCTCCCATCCCGTAGCAGGCTGTGTTGATTCCCGACGAGGCAGTGACATCGGTGAAGGTTCCGTCGTGATTGTTGTGATAGAGCGCTCCTGGCGCTGTCTTATGAGCCAATTGGTCGGCGACGCTCGGGTTGTTGGTGAAGTAAATATCGGGCCAGCCGTCGCGATCATAGTCGATGAGTATCACGCCACCGCCCATCGATTCCACGATGTATTTTTTCTCAGGAACATAATCGTGGCGGAACTTGATTCCTGCTTTATCTGTGACGTCCTCGAGTTGCGGAATCGAGCGATTCGCACAAGTTGGACTCTTCACTCCAGGTGGGACAACTGAGGGTTCGTGGCCTTGCGCAATCAGTAGCGTGCTGGCCACCAGCACAGTCAGGATGAAACCGATGAGGCGATTCACGTGTGATCAGTATAGCCGCAGACTCGACTGAATCTCACTCAGGCGTTTTGATGGCAGGATCTTCTTCTTTCGCTTTCTGGAAGCACTTCTGAGCGTTGGATGAATCGCCAAGATCGCCGTAAAGTTGACCCACGCGCACCCACATCTGCGGCGGCAAGGGCTCAGCGGTGAGTTTGCTTAGCACCTCATTGGCACGCTGCGAGTCCTTCGTTTGCACCAGCGTGTCGGCCCACGCGAACGACATCCGAGGATCTGCCATCGCCTCGTTGGACACCTGGTCGAAAGCTTTCGCTGCTTCCGGATACTGCTTCAACATGTACAATGACATCGCCAGCATCGACTGTGAGCGCCGGTCGGATGAATCCCGTCGCACCATTGTCCGCAAAGCGCGGGCGCTTTCATCATAGTTCCCCGACAGGAACGCCGCGAGCGCAATATTGCGCGTCAGGCCATTGATCTCAGGATTCCATCGCTCCGCATCTCGGAAGTGCGTGAGCGCCGTCGCGTAATCGTCACGGCGAGCTTCGGAAGTTCCCAAATCGTTGTAGGCATTCCCCAGGATATTCGACAGAGTCTTTTCGGCGGCCGCGATTTGAGTCTTCTGCTCTGCGGTCAAGTTCGACGTGCTACCCGCGGGTGCAGCCGCAACGCCTGCCTGGGATGTCGTCTGCCCGCCCACCGTCGAAGCCGCGTTGCGATCAAGCGCCTGCTGCCGGCTGTCGACGACAAGCTTCGTTTCCATCGCTTTCGACTTCTCGACTAGCTTTATTCCCTCTTCTTTGCGACCTGTCTGTATCAGAATTCGGCCGAGAGTGAAGTAAGCTCGCCGGATCTGGTAGTTGTTCCGGCTTTCTTCTGCGCCGGTGAGTTGAATCGCCTTGCGAAGAAAATCCTCGGCCGCCTTGTTGTCGCCGCGACCATACGCATTCAGGCCAAGATAGAGAAACGGCTCCGGCCAATCAGGCTTGGCCGCTGCCGCAACTTTCAAATAACGGTCCGATGTTTCATAGTCCTTGTCACTCGACGCGAGATAGCCAAGGAAGTAATTCCCGAAGAAATCTTCTGGGTTCAACTCCGTTTCCTTGGCAAATTCCTCGCGCGCCTTTGGCGTCGGCTCCCAACCATTGTGCGAGAGATAAAACAAGCCGAGGAAATAGTGACCCCGTGATTTCGGATCGACTTCAATCGCCCGTTTGTACTCGCGCTCGGCATCTTCTGGAAGATTCGCGTCCTCGTACGCGCGGCCCGCCATCACGTGAATGCGTCCAGCATCGACCCCTGCCTGCTGTAACTGCTGGAAGATAGCTTCCGCCTTCGCCGGCTCGTGTAGATTCACATACGCCGAAGCTAAAACATAGGCGGCCTCGGGGTCAGGCTGAAGCGCAAGGGACTTCGTCAGCGAATCGGCGGCTTCCGCGTATTTCTTCGCCGTCATTTGGAGCTTGCCCTGCATGCTCCATGCCGTCGCTTGATTGGGATTCTGTTCGACCAGGACGGCCGTTTGTTTCAATGCATCTTCAATTCGCCCCGCCGACGTGAAGGCGATAGCGCAGCGATATCGGATGTCAGGGTTATCATCCAGTTCGAGCGAGCGTTGGTAGAGGTCGGCAGCGCCTGTCGTGTCTCCCTGAACCATGTGCAGTTCGGCAACCTGCGCCAAGCTGAAGGCAATCAGCAGACGATTAGCGCGTGAAACAAGTATCGGATCGCCGGTTTGCTGAGCTTTGGCAGCGGCCTGCATCCGTGAGGCGAGTTCGGCCTGCGGACTCTGCGAGATCTGTGCAGCAACAACGGTCGCAACCAGAAAAGCAGTCGCAATAACTGCCCTGCCCACTACCGAAACACCAAGCTGGAAACCGAATTTCACCATACCAGAATACTGCGGCAGAATTTGCGCCGCTTGCTACCGTCCCGCCGTTACGGCATTTTCGTTCTTCGACGGAGCGGGAATCATCTCCATCGACCATATCGCCTGTGGCCTCATATACATGCCCGCGCGATAGAACCCACGCGAATCCCATGCCTCCGGCGTGCGGAACCAGTAACCCTTCTTCTCGTAAATCACGTTATAGAGGCCCTTCACGGTGCTGAACGCATCGTCCCGCAAGCCATCTGCCAGCATCTCCGAGGCAACACTGAACGTGGTTCCTACCCAGACTTCCTGGGTCTGCTCGTTCTCCGTCAGCATTTTTCCGTCGGCACCCATGCCATTGAGCGCGCCCATATCACCATTCTGAAACTTCAAGACGTTGTATTCGTAGACATGCTTGAGAGCCGAGACCTGCATCTCACGCGGAACGATGTCCCCCAGACCTGTCAACGAGGCGTACCACTGCCCCGCTAACTGTTCTGCCATGACGTTGTCGCGATAGGCGCTTCCGACATCGTAATTGAAGTACGTCCCATTCCACAGTTTCTTGATGAAGCTGGCCTGCGCCTTCTTGAACAGCGCAGCATTAGCTTGCGCAGCGGGAACATCACCAACCGCCTTGGCGATTTCTTCAGTCGCACGAAGTGCTGCCAAATACAGGCTCCCGCTGTACGAACTTTCTCCTCGTGCGGTCCAGTTGTCGTAAGTTTGGTCAGGATAGCCCTGGTTCTCGATCAGCCCATCGCCGTCAGAGTCGAATTGCCGCAGGTACCTCATCGCCATGCGAACAGCGTCGTAGTTGTATTGCAGAAACTTTTTATCGCGGGCCCCGGTCAGATAGTAGTCGCGCCAAACCATCAACACGTACTTGCTGTTCAGGTCCTTCCAGTCGGAGACGCTCTGGTAGTTGTACTGGTTAGGAAGAACAAACGCATCCTCGTACGGACTTCCCAAGTCGTGCGGAGCCGAGCCGGCAACCTTTCGCTGTGTCGGGATCAAACGATGCTCCAGATCCGACTTCCAAGCCCAGACATAATCCTGGTGAATCGTCTCCGGAATGGTGTCGGCGTACATACGCATTTCCTGCTTCTCAATTTCAGGCCAGAACTTGAGTAACGGGAATGAACCATAGAAGCGGACATCGAGCGTGCCGTAGTAGGGGTAATCGAAACATTCAAGGTAGCTGAACGAATCGGCCTCAGTCGCAGAGGGATGCTTAGGATTCCCCGGCGAGCCGACTTCGTGCCCCCAGAAGGTTCCACCATCGGCGACGTCATACAGCTCGTTGAACAACATGCCGCGATACCAATCCGGCTTCGAGGAATCCTCGATGTACGGTTTCTGCCACTCGTCGATCTTGCGGCTCCATTCGTCGCCGTGCTCCAGCGCGGTGCGGGCCATGGCCCACGCGTTGGTGCCGGATTGACCGAAGAATCGCGTGTAGTGGCGCATCCACTTACGTCCGCTGCCGAACTGCACGACCGGAAGATCCCACGCAAGAACCATGGGAACGGTCCGCTTTTCTCCCGCTGCCAGTGTGAACCGAACGGCTATCGCTCCGGCAAAAGGCATCCCGCTGCTTGCCAAATTGACGTTAGCATTAGGGAGTCGACCGTCTTTCGAAAACGGTTCCCACACTTGCGCCCCGGAACCATCGGCCTGAAACGTGGTGAAGTAGCTGATGTCGACGCCCTTCCCCGCCAGGCTCGCGATCGCGAATTGTCCATCCCACTCTTCCGACACGGGTCCGGTTCGAATGCGATCGAACACAATTCCCTGCATGGAGTTGCCGGCGAGAGGTTCCGATTTGTAGCGATCTACATTTTGCGAGTTGAGGACGGCACTAAAGCCGCGGGTAGAATCGCGAAACCATCCCACCATGTTAGTCCAGGAAAACATTAGAGAAACGGTCACGCTTTGCTTGCCAGGATTCTCGACGTACCAGTTGTAAATCGCCACCGGGTAGCTCGACTCCTTGTAGTTGTCGGGCATCAAGGGCGAAAACTGCTCTACCGTCAGAGTTACAGGAAGCTGTGGCGACTTGTAAGCAAACCAGGACTTGGGATAAAGAGCGGCATAGTCTCCTGCACCCACTGGATATGTCCAGTTCCACGAGGAAAGTACGTCGGCATCCGGCTTCTGTGTGGAGAGAACCTGCGCGAATGGCTGTCCACCTTCTGGCTGAACGAAGACCGCAAACTGATTAGCAGGGACATTCTGGTACTTATGAACCCCAGCTTTGACGTGCCAGCGCTCAAAGTTTCCCCGATAGGTCCGGGAAAATGTCCCGGCTCCCAGCCCACCGACGGGCGCCCCCTGCCAGTATCCGTCGTCGATCAGAGTATTCAGTTCCGGCTTGCGCCCGCCTGGGTCAGCTAGCGACTGACCGATCGGCCGGCGCCACGCCACCGCTGGGATCTTGTCGCTCGCCTCTAGAGACAAACTTCCAATCAAAACGACTAACAAAACTAGCAGAGCAGAACTGCCGGACCTACGCCCCATGATTTCCTCCATCAGCATCCAAGCTCTCGATGTCTTATCCGTTTGGCTCGGAGTGCGGTACTGCTTTTTCACGTTTGCGAGCCTTAATCTCACGATAAATCTTCAATTCGTTGTCTGCCTCTGCGACGCGTCCCAGGCGCCGGTATGCAACCTGCAATTGATAGTGCACGTAGTCGCGAGTCGGATCCAGTTTCGCCGCCGCCTCCAGATGAGGCAGCGCGTCCTCCAGATGTCCGTCCTCGAGCAACGCCTTGCCGAGTTCATATTGCGCCTGCGGATGTTCCGGCTGCTTCGTCGTGACATCCTTCAATAACGCGAGCGCCCGTTCCTTCTGCGACGTCTGCAGCAGCGCGTACGCAAGGTTGTACTGAACATCGATGTCATTCGGATTACGTTTGAGCTCGATCTCCAGTTCCGTTGCCGCTTCTGCTGCGCGATCGAGTCGAAGAAGTGCCGCACCCATCTTGTAGTGGACGTGCTCGATTTCAGGATTTTCCTGCAAAGCCTTCTTGTAGGCAGCCACCGCCGGCTCGTAGAACTCCAGGACTGCGTAGAGGTCACCAATCGAGACCAGAATCTCCGGCGGAAGCACTTGGGCCGATAGCCGATTGAGCACTGCGACCGCCTGTTTCGACTGGCCAGTCTTAACCAGCGAATAGCCCCAGGCATAGGCCATGCCCGGATCCTGGTAGGACGCGTCACCCAGCGCGCTGAACTGTTGCGCCGCCTCTGCGTATTGGCTGTTTGAGTAAAGCATCATCGCCAACTGCGCTCGCGACTGAGCATCCGACGGATTAACCTTGACCGCCTCCTCGAGCGCGCGCACCGCCTCTGGCATGTTGTTCTGGCGAATCGCCGCCAATGCGACGTTGCGCATGAGCCCCGGAGTGGTGTTGTCCCACTTCTCCGCTTCCTGGAAATGCTCAAGCGCGAAAGCAAACATACCTTGCCGCGCCTCTGACGTGCCCCAGTCGTTGAAGCTGCTGCTGAGGACCTGGCGAAGACGCTTCTCCAGATTTTTGGCTTCTTGCGCCTCTTCGGGCTTAAGTGGACTCGTGCTCACTTGTGCCGTTGGATCGACCGACTCCGGCGTCGCTGCCTCTTCATGAGGAAGGTTGGCGTGGGGCATGACGGCAGCCGCGTCGCCCATCCCGCCCTGCTCCATCGTCTCGGCCACACTCGCGCCGCTTACTACCAGTGACTTGTTTTGCAGATCGCGCGCCTTCTGCGCATACTTCTGAGCCTGTTCGCGATCACCATCGGTAAACGCAATTCGGCTCAGCGCAATATACACGCGCTTCAGCTGATAGCCATTCCTCGATTCATCGCTCCCCGTCGTCGTAATTGCTTTTTCCAGGTAGGTCTTGGCTTTGGGAAAATCCTGCTGTTGGAAGGCATTCATTCCCAGATAGAGCCATGGCTCGGGCGAATCAGGCTGCAATTGCGAAGCGACCATCAAGTGTCGGTTTGAAGAGTCGAACAGCTTGAACTCCGCTTCACCGGCGCCAAGATAGAAGTTCGAATAATAATCCTGCGGATGCAACTTCGCCGATTCCCGGAACTCCACCATCGAAGCATCCGTTTGCGCCCAGTGATTTTGCTGAAGCAACGTCAGGCCGAGAAAGAAATGGGCATGATCGATGGCGTCATCTAATGCGATCCCGCGACGAAACTCATTCGCAGCTTCGTCGTTGTCGCCGGCTTCCCGATAAGCGCCGGCAATGATCACGTGCCAGATGGCACGATCTCCATAATCGGCCAGCATCCGGCTGAAAATGCTTTGCGCCTTTGCCTTCTCGTTAAGCTTCAGCAGAGAGACCGCGAGGGAAAATCGCGTATTCGGGTCAGCCTTCAATTCCAGCGCGTGCTGTAATGCCTCGACGGCGGAACGATAGTCATTCTTCGCCATCGATGCCTTACCGCTCAAAAACCACGCACGCTCGCTCGTCGCATTCGTTTGCAGCAACTTTGCGGTTTGCGCCAAGGTCTCATCCGGCTGGCCGGCATCGAGAGCCGCTATCGCCAGCGACATACGCGTCTCGGGAACGTCTTCCAGCGCGATTGATTCGCGCAGAATTTCAACTGCCTGGGGCGCTGCTTTTTCCAGAAGCCTCAAGTTGCCCAATTGACGAAGGGCCAATGCCGCCAGCTTCTTGTTAGCCGCCATCACTTCATCTGGGTTGCCCTTCGCGGCTGCCACTTGAGCGGCTCGAAATCGCCGGGCCAGTTCCTCGTTGGTCGGATCGGAACTCGCGTTGTTCTTCGGAGATGAAGCTGCAGCCGTTGCCGAATGTCGGGATTTCGTTGGTGAAGTGCTGCTTGTCTGCGCGCATGCATACGGAGCAGCCCCATACAAACCAGCCAGCGAGAGAAGCATGAGGAGCGGAAGAAGGATAAATTTGCGAGAAAAAAACTTCACACCTTGATTGTGCAACAGATTCGAAGGCGCCGGGAAGAGTGACAACATCGAACAGGGCCCTAAGATGAAAAAGAAACGGCAGTACCTGGTGTTGTCCAGGTACTGCCGCCGCCATTTAGCGAATAGACACAGTGGTTTCGGGTTAGAAGGTAAGCTTCAGTGTGTATTGCAACTCACGACCAGCCTTTGTGGTGGTCTGACTTGCCTGTCCGAACGTGTTGACATAACTCTGGTTCGTAATCACGTTATTCGTCGGGCTGCACGCTTGGTACAGTCCCGCGCCGTTCGCCGGTCCGCAGTTGATGCTGCCACCTTGAATCGGCGTGTTCGAACCAGTGTTACCAACGAAGTTCGGATGGTTGAACAGATCGAAGAAGTCCAAACGGAACTGCAGCTTGAAGCGTTCCGAAAGCTTCCAGTTCTTATCAACCGAGAAGTCAACGTTGTTCAAAGATGGGCCGTGGCAGTATCCGCGCGACTCGGTGTTGGGCATGTATTGGCCGATCACCTGGCCAATCTCCGTGAACGCCTTAGGGTTATAAAGCTCAAACCCGCTGCGTCCCGAATCGCAAGACTGACCGGTCGTCAGAGGTCTCAACATATTGAAGAGACCGCCGTTCCCGATCTGGGACCCGAGACCATTCCCCGCGCCTCCAGCAACCAGACCGAGGTTCTCGCTGATACCGCCCTCGTACATGGTCTGCGAGTTTCCGGTCGCATCCGTGATGATCGAACTCAACTCCCATCCGCCCAGCACCCCACGGGTCAGAGCATTGCTCTGGTTGAGGTCAGGCAAGAAGTAAGTGAAGTTCGCCACGAAAATCTGCGGACGGTTGATCGCCGAGTTGCCACGATCGAGGCCTGGACGCGTAATGTCGGTAAAGCTCGACACGCCCACACCGCCATCCGAATTGTCCAGAAGGACATTCGCAATGGAGTGCGACCAGGTGTACGCCGCCGTCAACTGCGACCGCTTGTACTGCGACTTGAACAGTACTTGCAGCGCATTGTAGGAAGCGTGACCTTCGTGGGTCCAGTAACCGAGCTGACCGAAGTTCGAGTACGGACGGAGAGTGTTGACGTTGGGGGTTGAATTTGCGTTCAGGAAGGCAGCGCAATCCCACGCCAGCACTGATACTGGTGTAGGTTCGCCGACGCCGCAGTTAACCATCGCAGTCGAACTGACCTGGTTGACGTCGTAGTTCGACGTCAGGTGAATGCCGGCATTTCCGACGTAACCGACCTGTAGAACGGTGTCCTTGGTGAAGCTGTGCTCGATCGACGCATTCCATTGCCAGGAATTGGGTGTCATGCTGTCGGGCGAACGTCCACCGCTCGGCGAAGCCGAACCGCTGAGAGTCGCCGGTGTCGGCGCGTCCAACGTTTTGCTCGCGCTCGCATTGATCACGAACGGGGCATTGTTGGTGATGGAATAATACGGGCCGCTGACGCGCTCGCGCTGGAAGAACTGACCAACGCCGACGCGGAACGCCCAATTGCCTTCACCCCACGGATCCCACGACACACCGATACGAGGAGCAAACTGGTGATGGTTCTGGTTCACCAGGTACTTGTTCGGACCAGAAGCTGCGGTGCTGAAGTTGGTACCGAATTCCTTGTTGGCTGCGCCGCAAGGATCGGTGCCAGGAACCGTCCAGATACCGTTGCAAGCATCGGTATTTGGCTTGGTCGGATCGTACAGCCACGGCTCGAAGCTGGTCGCCTCGTTTGTCGGGCTGAATGGCGTGTACAACAGCGAGTAACGCAAACCGAGTTCGAGGGTGAGGTTACGACGAACCTTCCACGTATCGTCTGCGTAGAACTCGTAATCGCGCCAACGGAGGTGGTCCACGATGTTGACCGAAGGCTCGGAGAAGCCCCAGACCGCATTCGGAGCCAGAATGTTGGCAACCGGGTTACCCGTCGGAATACTGGTGTCCCAATCCGCCGTACCGAAGGTCGGACGCTCGCTGCTGGATGCGCTGTTGACTTCGTTCTTGCCGCTCCAGTCGATCAAGGCGCCGAACTTCAGCGTGTGATTACCCTTCACCTTCGAAAGGTCGTCACGGAAGGAGTAGATGTCCAGCGAGTTGACCCAGGGAGCGATTACCCAGTAGTTGCCGCAGTTGCTGCAGTACGGGGAGAATCCGCCCCAGATCGTGGGCGTGCTGGCCGTTGCCGTCTTCAACGAATTCGGCCACAAAGAAGGAATCGCGCTGCTGATCTGATCCTGCAGGCCAGGATCGGTTCCGCCAACGCCGATGTTGATGCGGTTGTTCGAATAAGCAAACTCCGCATTGTTCACCATGCTGGTGCCAATCTGCGAGGTCCACTTGCCGATGATCATCTTCGACGGCTGCGCCCAGCTGCTAGTCAGCGTCGGGAAGATATCGTCGCCCCAGTACTGCCCGCCTGTCGGAGCCGGGTTTGACCATGTGTCCTGCGTATAGCGGAACATCAGGGAGTTCGACTTCGTCAGGTTGTAGTCGGCGCGAACGTTCTCTTCGCGGAAGTTGATCTTGGAGCCTTCGTCTTCGCCCCAGTTGTGTCCATTGGTCAGTGCGATATTGGGCAGAGGATACTTCTGGAGCAGTAACGCGCCGCCCGGATCAACCGACGCCAGTTTGTACTGATTTCCCGCAGCCTGAAGAGCCGCTGGAATCGTCGGCCGGTTGGCACCGCACTGGTCCTTGTAGCTTCCATCCGACTGCAGGGTGAAGTCCTGGCTGAAATCGCCAGCCTGCTCCGCCGCTGTTGGTACGCAAGTCGCCTGCGGAATTCCGCGGAATTCACGGTTCAGTTCTTCGCTGTAGAAGACGAACAACTTGTCCTTCTTGATCGGTCCGCCGATCGATCCGGCAAAGTCGTTGCGCCGCAGCGCGTTCTTGGGCAGGTTATTCAACTTGGCGAAGTAGTCGTACGTATCGAGGGCGCTGTTGCGTCCGCTATACAGTGCGCTGCCGTGCCAGTCGTTGGTGCCGCCCTTGGTTACGACGCTGATGACGGCGCCGGAAGCCTGTCCGTATTCCGAGCTGTAGCTGTTGCGCAGCATCTTGAATTCGGCGATCGCTTCGATGGACGGGTAGAGAAGAATCGTGCGGTTCGAACCGACGTCGTTGTTGTTCGCGCCGTCGATCAGGAACAGGTTGTTGGTGTTCGGGTTGCCGTTGACCGAAAAGTCAACGCCGCCCTGCAGACCTTTGTCCTTCGCGTCGTAGTTGTTGTCCGGCGAAACACCAGGCGTCAACTGCGTCAACTGCACAAAGCTGCGTCCGTTAAGAGGCAGTTCCTTCACCTGGCTGGCATCGATAACTTCGCCCAGCGCGGCGCTGTCGGTCTGCACCTGCAGTGCGTTGGCGTTCACTTCCATCACTTCGGAAGCGCCACCAACTTGCAGTTTCGGATTCAAGAGAGATGTGCTCGATGTATGCACCACCACGTCGTCAAAAACCGCTTCCTTGAAGGTTGCGGCCTTTACCGTGACTTTGTAAGTGGCGGGATCGAGATCGGTAATGGCGAATTCACCAGAGCTGCTGCTCGTGGCGGTACGGGTTGTTCCCGTAGCAGGATTTGTCGCGGTGATAGAGGCATTTGCTACAACAGCCCCGGATTGGTCTGTCACCGAACCGCTGATGCTGCCGGTGATCTTCTGACCATACATTGGGACTATAAGCAAAACCACACAGGCGATTGGCAGTAACCATCTGCGTAGTTGTTTCAAGTTCCCCCCTTAAAGGCAACTGTTCAGATTTCTGTAGCTTTCGCGAAAAGCTGTGCCCACCGGCTGCCCTTAGAAGAATCCAACTTGAAACTGGTTTCATCCGTATGCCAAACCGATTTTGTAATCGCTCTAGCACACAGCTGCAACCAATCCCAATTTTGATCAACCATTCTTTGGATTCCTTACAGTGAACCGGTTTTCTTTTGTTCAGCTAACTATCAAATCTGTTGCTGAATCGGTTTTTTAGTAGGAAGATAGCACGCGCCCAAGTTCGGTTGGTATTAAGAAGGATTGGGCGGTTTTTGTCAACGAAAAAGTTGTAAAAAATCGGTTATTCAGCGAGGCTGTCAATAATAGAAATTCATTATCGTCCTCTGAATTATTGAATTCGATAATATGAATTTCCATTTGGAACACGACAGAACAGTCATAACTGATTCAATTCCAGAGACTTAGGCTTCTACAGGACCGAAAGTTAAAAATCTCATGGCGGAGAGATCGAACAAGAAGTCTTCCGACGGTTCCATTACGCTGGCAGAGCTCGCGAAACAGCTCAAGCTCACCAAGGGCACGGTCTCCGCGGTGCTGAATGACTCTCCCTACGCGCGATCCATTCCCCAGCACACCAAGGACCGAATTAAAGCCGCAGCCCGCGATTTCAACTACCAGCCCAACTTTTTCGCACGTACCCTCCGTAAGAAGCGCACCTTTACCATTGGCGTCATCGCCGAGGAAATCGGCGACCCCTACGGCGGTATGATCATCAGCGGAATCGAAAAGACGCTGAGCCTGCACAAATACTTCTTCCTGACTGGGATCCACCGCCACGATCCCCGCCTTCTCCAGCAATACTTCGACATCCTACTCGCCCGCGGGGTGGAAGGAATGATCACCGTCGACACCGTTCTGAAGAAGTCGCCTGCCCTGCCTACCGTTGCCGTCGCCGGCCACTGCACCCTCGAGGGCGTCACCAACATCGTCCTCGACCACGAAAAAGCCGCCGAACTCGCCCTGACCCACCTTTACGAGTTCGGTCACCGCGAAATCGCCGTCATCCGCGGACAGATCTTCTCCTCCGATTCCGAAGAGCGTTGGCAATCCATTCAGCGTTTCGCCACGTCGCTTGATATACCAATTCGGGAAGACGCCACTGTGCAGTTGATCACCGACGACCCTTCCCCTCAGCAGGGATATCTCGTCACCCGGGAGCTCCTCCACCGCAACACGCGTTTTACGGCAATCTTTGCCTACAACGACGTGGCCGCCATCGGAGCTATCCGTGCCATTCGCGAAACCGGCCTTCGCGTTCCCGATGATGTCTCCGTGGTCGGCTTCGACGACATCCGCGAGTCGGCTTATCACATGCCGAGCATCACCACCGTCCGGCAACCATTGCGGAAAATGGGTTCCATCGCCGCCCAAACCGTCATCGAACGCATCGAAGGCAGCGAACAGTATCCAACCCAAATCGCGATTGAACCGGAATTGGTGGTTCGAGAATCCAGCGGCCCCGCCAAGTCTTCCCGCCGCTTTGCCGCCATGGCCAGCGACTGATCTCTAGCGCGGCGTATCTCCCGCTGGCGCGGGCACATGCCTGGCGCTCAACTGTTGGAATAGTTTCATCTGATCTTGCGCTTCCGGCGCCAACCCTAATCTCCGATACGCCATGGCAAGCTGATAGTGATTCTGCGCATTGTCCGGCGCCGCTCTCACGGCGCCCTCCAGCATGGTTCGTGCCTTGTCCAGTTCATTTGACTGCAAATAAAGCAGCCCCAATGACTGCAGCACCGACGGATTTTTCGGGTCGAGCGCCAACGCCAATTCCATCTGCTTGATCGCGCCCGGCACGTCCCCACGCTGCGAAGCAATCTGGCCCAGCGTGTAATGCGTTTGCCCGTCCGCTGCTCCCTGCCCCAGCGACGCCGTCAGCTGCGGCTCGGCCTCGTCCAGCTTTCCCATATTGAATTCCGCCATTCCGGCGGCGAAGTGCAGTCGCTTGTCATTCGGATACTCTTTCAACGCCTTCTGCACCAGCGCTTCCGCCTCGCCATAATGCAGTCCTTGAATCAGCACCCCAGACATCACCAGCACGCTGTCGAGCGAGCCGTGATCAATTGCCAGCAAGTCATCTGCCGCATCGTGCGCGGTTTGCATGTCGTTTACTTGCGTCGATGCAAAAACCAGGTTCTCCAGAACTTCCTTCCGCGGCGGCGCATTTCTCAGCATTCGCTTCAGCAGTTCCTCAGCCTGCTTCCAGTCGCCTGAACTCCCAGCCATCCGCGCGGCTCCCCACAGCGCCTCGGGATAGTTCGGATTCAGCGCCAGGGCCTGTTTCAGTGTCGCCTTTGCCTCATCCCGATGCCCGCTCCTGGCCTGTACATTGGCCTCGGCCGTCAAAAGCGAAGCCGTCGCCTTCTGCCGCGTTTTCGCTAGCCTTAACAACTCGGCCGCATCGCCCACCATGTCCGCCTGCAAAAACACGTTTGCCAGTTGCGGCACCACTTCCGGATTTCCCGCCGCCCGCTTCAACACCTCAGGCACAGCTCTCTGCACGTCGTCCATTTGCTTCAGCCCGACGTAATCTGCAACGATCACCGGCAAAAGCTTGTCCGGACGCGCCGCCACCGGCACCGCTTCCGCCGTCTTCAACGACTTCTCGAAGTCGCCATTCTGCAGATAGAGCGATGCCATCTCGGTCGCCACTTTCGCCGAATGCGGATTGATACCCTGCAACGCTTCGTACAGCGGTATCGCCTCCGCGATCCTTCCCTCATCCGCGTACAACGATCCCAGATTTTCCAGCGTCTCCGCCGACTTGGGACTCACCCCCATCGCCGCGACGAACGCCTGCTCCGCCATCCCGTACTTCGCTTCCTTCCGATTCAGACGTCCCAGCAAATTCAACGCATGAACGTCATTCGGATTCTTCTGCAACAACTGCTGGATCTGCCGCTGCGCCTCCGCAAACTTCCCCTGCTGAATGAGCGCATCGATGCTCACCGCGCTGTGTTCAGCCGCCATTCCCAACGCGCACAGCGCGATGATCGCCACCATCAAAGAAAGGCTTTGTTTCAAGGAATGACCAAATTTCCGGTCGGCGGAACTCGAGGGCAAAAACGTCACAATCAAACCTTATCGGAGGACTTGATTTGAGAGTAAGGGCGAAGAAGAAAGCCAGTCAAGGACAGGCCCGCACCATCTCGGGATAAAATGCTCTCACGGCTAAAACTCCCTATGCGTTCTTCCCTTTTCACGATCCTCCTGTCTCTTTGTACCCTGAACGCATTCGGCCAGTCGCCCGCCATCCATTTCCACCAGGCCAACGCCGAACTCGGCCTCCCCGTTCCCGGCGACGCCGTCTCCGAAAAGAAGTACATCATCCAGCAGATGGCCGGTGGCGTCGCTCTCTTCGACTGCGACAACGACGGACGCCTCGATATCGCCGTCGTTAACGATTCCACCCTCGAGCATTACCGCGACCACGGCGGCGATCCCATGCTCACCCTCTACCACCAGGAGCCCAACGGCAAATTTACTGACATCACCAAACCGGCCGGGCTAACCAAGATCGGCTGGTCCATGGGCATCGCCGTCGCCGACTACGACAACGACGGCCTGCTCGACATCTACGTCACCGGATATAACGGCAGCGTTCTCTACCACAATCTCGGCAACTGCAAGTTCGAAGACGTCACCGCCAAAGCCGGAGTTCAAACCACTGGCTTTGCTACCGGCGCTGCGTGGGCCGACTACGATCGCGACGGCCATGTCGATCTCTTCGTCTCACGCTACATTCAGAGCGACGTCGCCAAACTCGGCCCCATCGACACCAACTACAAAGGCCTCAAAGTCGAAGCTCCCTGGGGTATGCACGGCGAAAGCGACTACCTCTTCCACAATCGTGGCGATGGCACCTTCGAAGACATCAGCAAGAAAGCCGGTGTCAACGATCCCGAAGGTCGCCTCGGGCTCGGCGTCGTCTGGGGTGACATCGATAACGACGGCTGGCCCGATCTCTACGTCGCCAATGACACCGAGCCCAACTACCTCTACCGCAACAAGCACGACGGCACCTTCGAAGACATCGCGCTTATGTCCGGCGCCGCCGTCAGCGGCGAAGGCAAAGCCATGGGATCGATGGGCGTCGACCTCGGCGACTACGATCACACCGGCCGCCTTGATATCACCGTCGCCGACTTCGCTTATCAAGGTATCGAACTTCACCACAACAACGGTCCCGACGGCTTCACCGACATGACCTGGACCGCCAAAACCGGCCAACCCACCTTCCGTTCCGTGAAATGGGGAACCGGTTTCGTCGATTTCGATAACGACGGATTCGACGACATCGCAGTCGCCAGTGGTCACATCTATACCGCCATCGATACACTTCCCGGCGAGCCGCAATATCGTGAGCCGATCCTTCTACTCCGCAACAACGGCAAGACCTTCGACGAAATCTCCAACACCGCCGGACTCAACGACGGCCCACTTCAGTCCCGCCGCGGCATCGCCTTCGGCGATATCAACAACGACGGCCTCATCGACATGGTCATCTTCAACCAGAACCAGCCGCCGTCGGTCTTCCTCAACGGCACCAAGAACTCCAACCACCGCGTGCTCTTCAAGCTCGAAGGAAAAGAAAGCAACCGCGCCGCCATCGGTGCCCGAGTAACCATCACAGCCGGCGGCATCACCCAGATGAAAGAAGTAAAGGCCGGCAACAGCTACCTCTCACAGAGCGATCTGCGCCTGCATTTTGGTTTGGGAAAAGAATCCAAGATGTCGAAGGTAGAAATCACTTGGCCCAGCGGCAAGAAAGAAGAATTGAAAGACGTGGATGCCGACAAGATCTACACCATCGTGGAAGGCTCCGGAATCAAATCCACCGCCGCTTTCTCCACCACTCACTAGAACGACATATGTGGGACCGGGCGCCCTCGCCCGGTCAAGCGGAGCGAAGCTCCGCAAGTAGCGCCGGCGACTCGCCGGCAATGTCTTTCTGATGTCTCTCCGCTGGCTCACTTCGGACGCAGCGCCGCCGAATATCCTGTCCCCTTCCAGAACTCATCTGGCATGTTTAAGTCGGGCTTCCCGATCCAACCTCGCTCCACTTCGATGTAATACGCCGTGCGATCCGGATTCGGATCGTAGCGAACGCTCTGCAAAGCAATCTGGTCCCATTGGCCGGTGAACTTCAAATCCCTTAAAGAATCCGGATACCTTCCGTATCGCACTTTATGTAGTTCGATCAACGCCACCGCCGTCTTCAAATGCTGATCGCCGAACATGTTGTCGGGACCCTTGGTAATTCCAGACGCAATCAACGAATGAATCTGAAAACCGGCCCATAGCAGTATCACGACAACGACGATGCCGATCAATATCGCGGTCCGGTAGGACTTTTGCTTAACGGGAACTTTCATCGGTGGTGGAGGAACTACCATGCCTGCCATACGGAAATGGAGAATAGCAGATACGAATGTGGGAATTGCACCCTCGGCATCGGGGCCCCGCTTTCGGATTTTTGGGTGATCGCCTCTTCAAGCGGAGCGCAGCTCCGCGATTTTCGGATACATTGTTAGTGCATTGCCCCACAGCCAAAAATCCCTCGCTCGCCGGAAGGCTCATGCAGTCGTCACCGTACTGCTGCTGCCAATAATGATCCCACTGGGGATTGTGGGTTTCTCACTGTTTCTTTTGCACCGCGCTGTGCTTTACCTGCTGATTTGGCTACTCTGGCTGCCGAAAGGTAAAGACACTCTGCTCATCTATTCTGACAGCCCCATCTGGCGCGACTACGTAACACAGCAACTCATGCCGGTGCTTGAGCAACGTGCGGTCGTATTGAACTGGTCTGAACGAAAGCAGTGGCAGAAATGGTCTCTTGCTGTCCAGGCATTCAGGTCGTTTGGTGGTGGCCGCGCCTTCAACCCTATGGTCATTCTGTTTCGTCCGTGCCGGCGAGCGGCGACTTTCAGGTTTTGGGAGCCATTCAAGGACTGGAAACGCGGAAATACAGAACCAGTCGAACGTCTGCGAAAAGAACTTCTGCTTCAACTCTAGCCGCGTTAGTGCCCGGGTTCGCCCTCCTCTGGGTTACGCCGGAATCACAGACACCTACTCGTAAGGGTTTAGGTGTTCTTCATGCCCAGCGGACTTCGCCGTTACCGCCACCCCACCTGGGGACGACCAGCAAGGTGTGGAGCATACTGTGGAGTGGAGTCCACAATGGCAACCGAGGTCGTTCAAATCGTCATCGACAAGCAACTCTTGCGCGCCACTGACCGGGTGGCTCAACAACGGAAACAGAACCGTTCCGCGCTGGTGCGTGACGCGCTGCGCAAGCATCTCCGGCGATTGAGCGTCCGCGCCATGGAAGAGTCGCGACCGCGCCGGATACGCCAAGCGCCCAGTATCGTTCGACGAATCCAGCGCGTGGGAGCCGGAGGCGGTGTGGCCGGCAGAATGCCAGACTATGAATATTAGCTTTCCAAACTTGCTTGTCCTGTGGCTGATTTTGAGCCTTATTTTCTGGGCGAAGCCGTTCTTTACCCATCATTGGCGCGGTCCTCTGGTGTGGTGGGTCGCCCTCTGCGTCCTCTACTGGGCGATTCCTGTGGCGGGCTGGATCGCCACTCGCAATCTACCGCGCTAACGGCCTGGACTGATTAGGTAACCGTCTCGGCTCCGAAGCCTCTGAGCAAATTTGGATCGCCCAAGAACCAAGGCTCGGAGGAGAGGAGCCGAGCAGATGAGGATTGTAGGGTGTGACCACATACGCGCTACCAGCAGATTGCGATGCTGGACGACGAAACAGGCGAGTTAGTTGAGCGACGTCTCGCTGGAGGCTTGGGTAACACTTACGTTAAAAACCGTTTGGGTGGCGCCGGGGGTGATTCCAAAGATCAGGGTAGGGGGAGGGGGTACCCGAAAAAGCGACTATTTCTTGCCCGGCAAAATTTTCGCCCGCTCCACTACTCCGCTACCTTCCAGCACCGCGTAGAACTTATCCGCCGCCAGGTCTTTCAGCGTCTCCACCTTCCCAGATGGCCAACGAATCTCCACGGAATCAATCTTCGCCGCCGACCCTAGCCCGAAGTGCACCCGCAAATCGCTCTGCGACAGATATCCTCCGCCGCTGTGGATCTCGTCCGTCTGCGTCACGCCTCCGGCAACGATCTTCAGCCGCGCTCCAATCGCCAGTCGATTGCTCTTCGTGCCCTGCAGCTCGAAGCTCACCCAGTTCCTTCCCTTAACGCCTTCGTTATGCAGCACCATCGGCGCGCCGTCGAGGTCTTCGACGATCACATCGACGTTCCCATCATTGTCCAGGTCCGCGTACGCCACCCCACGGCTCACCCGCGGCTCTTTGACTGCCTCACCAGCCTGCGCACTCGCGTCGCAGAACTGCCCGCCACCCAGGTTCATGAACACTTCTTTCGGTTCGCGATACCGCGCCCCCGATGGCAACGTGTCCACCTGCGGATACACCTGCCCGCTCACGAAAATCACATCCAGCCACGTGTCATTGTCGAAATCGACGAACTGTGTCCCCCACTTCACCCACGGCAACGACGCCAGCGCCACTCCCGATTCATACGACAAATCTCGAAAATCGTATTTCCCTTTGTTCGAATAAAGCGTGTTGTACTCATCCGCAAAATTCGTGATGTAAAGCGACGGCAATCCCGTGTGGTTGTAGTCGCCGACAGCGACCCCCATCGATCCCTGCTCCGACCCGTCGGCGCTTACCGCTGTTCCCGACTCCAGTCCAATCTCCGAAAACTTTCCGCCGCCTTCGTTGTGATACAGGAAATTCGGCGTCGAATCGTTCGCCACATAAAAATCCGGACGCCCCTGGTTGTCGAAGTCCGCCCACACCACCGTCAGCCCGTAATAACCGTTCGGATCGTCGGCCCCCGTCTGCTTCGACACATCCGTGAACGTCCCATCGCCATTGTTGTGGTACAGAAAATCCGGTGCACCTTTCAGCCCTCGTGGTCCGCACTGCACATCGATCCCGCGATATTTACATGTCGGCGTCTTGCCAAATCCCGGCAGGTCGTTCAGGTGGAAATCCACATACCCGGTCACCGCAAGATCGAGATTTCCATCTCCGTCGTAATCACCGAACGCCGAACCTGTTGACCACGAACTGCTGTTCGCCAACCCGGCTTTCTTCGTTAGATCGGTAAACGTACCGTCGCCGTTATTGTGATACAGCACGTTCTGCCCCAGGCACGTGATGAACATGTCGGGCCAGCCGTCGTTGTCGTAGTCGCCGACCGAACCGCCCATCGCGAAGCACGGAGTTCCCACGCCCGCCTTGTCGGTCACATCCGTGAAGGTGCCGTCGCCGTTGTTATGGTAGAGCGCTCCCCTGGCAACAACTCCCTTCAGGGCCTGATCCACCGTCGGCGCATTCGTGAAATACAAGTCCGGCCAGCCGTCGCGGTCGTAATCAATCACGATCACCCCGCCCGCCATCGACTCCACGATGTACTTCTTCTCCGGCGCCGACAGGTGCTCGAACTTTATCCCCGCCTTCTTCGTCACATCCACCAGTTGCGGAATCTGCCTCCCCGAGCACACCGGATTCTTCGCCCCCGGCGGCGGAGGCGCGTTCGCAGTGTGCGCTTGCCCCCACAGATCAATTGTCATCAGGATTGTCAGGACAACAGAAAGGACCGGCCGAAGTTTCATGCGATTAACTATGGATTAGCTCCGGCCATCATGTAGGCGGGGTAACCAGACGATACCCCATCCACCGCACCTCCCGCAATCGCGCCACCCGTGCCGCGGATTTATGATTATCCTGAGGCCCGCTTTCCATGCCCATCGCCAGCATCAATCCCGCCACCGGAGAAACGCTAAAGAGCTTCGACGAACTCACCGACTCCCAACTCGAGCAGAAAATCTCCCGCGCCCACTCGTGCTATCTCGACTACCGTCACTTGCCTTTCGCCGATCGCGCTCGCATGCTCACCCGCGCCGCCGAAATCTTCGAACGGCGCAAAGGCGAATTCGGCCGCCTCATGACCCTCGAGATGGGCAAGACCTATAAATCCGCCATCGCTGAAGCTGCCAAGTGCGCCACCGCCTGTCGCTACTACGCCGAGAACGGCGCTCGCTTTCTCGCCGATGAGGAAGTCCAAACCGGCGCGCGCCGCAGCTTCGTCCGCTACCTGCCCATCGGCCCCATCCTCGCCATCATGCCGTGGAATTTCCCCTTCTGGCAGGTCGTTCGCTTCGTCGCGCCCGCACTCGCCGCCGGCAACGTCGGCCTCCTCAAGCACGCCTCCAACGTTCCACAATGCGCTCTCGCGCTCGAAGCAATCTTCCGCGAAGCCGGATTCCCCGACGGCTGTTTCCAAACTCTCCTCGTCGGATCGAAAAAAGTTGACGCCATCCTCGCCGACCCGCGCATCGTCGCCGCCACCCTCACCGGCAGCGAAGGCGCAGGCGTCCAAGTCGGCATCTCAGCGGCCCGTCGCATCAAGAAGGTCGTCCTCGAACTCGGCGGCAGCGATCCGTTTATCGTCATGCCCAGCGCCGACCTTAACGCTGCCGTTACGACCGCCGCCGAGGCCCGTTGCATCAACAACGGACAATCCTGCATCGCCGCCAAGCGCTTCATCGTTGCCGACTCCATCGCCGGCGAATTCGAGCGCCTTTTCGTCGCGAAAATGGAATCCCTCCGCGTCGGCGATCCCTTCGACGAAACTACCGACGTCGGCCCGCTCGTCAGTCCCGACGCCGTCTCATCCCTTCACGCCGACGTCCGCAAAACCATCGACCTCGGCGCTCGCCTGCTCACCGGAGGCCATCCACTCAACCGTCCCGGAAACTTCTACGCTCCCACCGTCCTCACCGAAATCCCCGTCGATTCTCCCGCCTATCGCGAAGAATTCTTCGGACCCGTCGCTTCCCTCTTTCGCGCCCGCGACCTCGACGACGCCATCCGCATCGCCAACGATAGCCGCTTCGGACTCGGCGCCAGCGCCTGGACCAACGACGATCACGAACGCCAGCGCTTTATCAACGAACTCGAAGCTGGCATAGTCTTCATCAACAAGATGGTCGCCTCCGACGCCCGCCTTCCCTTCGGCGGCGTGAAACACTCCGGCCACGGCCGCGAACTCGGCTCGCTCGGCATCCACGAATTCATGAACGCCAAAACCGTCTGGATCGCGTCCTGAATTAATCATGTGGGGCGAACATTCTTGTCCGCCAGTTGACCTCGACGAGTGACTGGTTTCCGCCCCGAAGCCCTATCAGATGTTCAGAGGAGAACCGCCGCCATCGCCGCCTGCCCCAAACTGATCCCCCCATCATTCGGAGGCACAGTCCGATTCGTCCACACCTCGAACTCACTGCGAAGAACTGAATCCTTGGTGCCCCACATCTGCCTTCGTTTGGCAGATGTGGGATCCAGCAATCCATTCAGATCCTCCATCAGCAACTCGTTCTGCATCACCCCGCCCGACAGCACTAACGTATCCGTTACAGACGACGCCACCGCCCTCGCACACTCCGCCACGCCCTGCGCCACACCCCGCTGAAACGCCCTCGCAATCTCCGCCACGTCTCTTCCCCGTACTCGATCCCTCACCACCGCCTCCAGCAGCGGACGAAAATCCAACTCTCCCTCAGCATACGGAAACGCATACGCCTCCTCTGTCGCCGACTTTCGCGCCATCTGTTCCAGCCACATCGCCGCCTGTCCTTCGAACGTCGTCGCCCGCGTAAATCCCAACAGCGCCGCCGCCGTATCGAACAGCCGCCCCATCGACGACGTCGGAAACGTCCGCAAATTTTTCCTCACCAATTCCGTCGCCGCCCGATATCGCTGCGGAAATCCAAACGGCGCCGCCATCAAATCCGGCAATCCCTCCACTTGCGCCAGGAATCCTGCCGCCGCCTGCACGGGAAATCGCGCCGCCGCATCTCCACCCGGCAACGCAGCATTCCGCAGATGTGCCACCCGCGCAAAGCCTTCCCTTACGCTCCCGACGAAAAACTCGCCGCCCCAAATCGCGCCATCATCGCCATATCCCGTGCCGTCGAAGCTGATCCCCACCGCCCGCCGGTCCCATTCCCCCCGCTCCGCCAGTACCGACGTCACATGCGCCCGATGATGCTGCACCGCCACCGTCTTCGCCGCCTTCAACCCTTTCGCATGCTTTGTCGAAACATATTCCGGATGCCCATCATGCACCACCACCAGCTCATCCCAATCGACCTCATACATCGCCGTCAAATCGCGAATCGTCTCCTCGAACGCCCGAAATGCCCCATAGTGATCCAGGTCCCCGATGTGCTGGCTCACGAACGCCTGCCCGTGTACCACCAGCGTTACAGTGTTCTTCAAATCCGGCCCCACCGCCAGCACCGGCCTTTCCACCGGCAGCTTCGCCACTGCCCCCGGCGCATATCCTCGCGCCCGCCGCAGGATCACCGGACCATCCACTCCCACGCGTGTCACCGAATCGTCCACCCTTCGCGCGATCCCGCGCTCACCCACCAGGAACGCATCCGCGATCCCCGCCAGGCTCTCCAGCGCATCCTCATCCTCGTACGCGATCGGCTCACTCGACCGGTTGGCGCTCGTCATCACCAATATCTGCGGAGCTCCCGCCGCAAACAGCAGATGATGCACCGGCGTGTACGGCAGCATCACGCCCAGCTCCGTGTTGTCCGGAGCCACTTCCGCCAGCTCTACCTTCGCCCTCGCCAGCACAATCGGACGCGCCATCGACGTCATCAACTCTTCCTCCGCCGCCGACAGCTCCACCACCTCCCGCGCCCGTGCCAGGTCCGGCACCATGATCGCGAACGGCTTCTCTTTGCGGAATTTCCTCTCCCGCATCGCCGCCACCGCCGCGGCATTTCGCGCGTCGCACGCCAGGTGATATCCACCCAGCCCCTTCACGGCCACGATTTTTCCCGCTCGCAATAGCTCCGCCGTCCGCTCCATGACTCCTTCGTTACTTGCTTGCCCATCCACCCGCAGCACATACTCCGGCCCGCACTTCGGGCACGCCACCGGCTGCGCATGAAACCTCCGGTTCGCCGGATCGTGATACTCCCGGTCGCAATACTCATCCAGCGGCCACCGTTTCATCGTCGTATTCGGACGGTCGTACGGTAGCGCCTCGATCACCGTGTACCGCGGCCCGCAATCCGTGCAATTGATGTAGGGATAAAGATGTCGCCGGTTCTTCGCATCGAACAGCTCCTCCAAACACGCGTCGCACACCGGCAAGTCCGGAGAAACCCTAACTGTCGGCCGATCCGTCTTCTCGCTCTCGCGGATCGAAAACTCGCTCAGCCCAAGCCATTGCGCCGGCGCAACCTCCACCTCCGCAATCACTGCCGCCGGAGGCGCCTGCGCTCGCAGCTCGCGCACGAAATGCTGAAGCTGATTCTCCGCGCCCTCCAGGTGAATCTCCACGCCCTGCTCGCCGTTCAGTACCCATCCGGTCAGCGTGTTCGCCTTCGCCAGCCGGTACACAAACGGACGAAATCCCACCCCCTGCACCACGCCGCGAACCCGAATCGAGCATGCCTTCGTCACATCCACGATTATCGACGCGCCTCTTCCGGAAGAGCAACCATCCCCTCCGAACCAACCTTCCCCCGCGGACTATAATCTTGTGCCTCGGGTAACCGTCAGTGCACGCCATCCGCTGGATCTTCGACTCGAAACTCGGCCCCACCGACCGCATGATCCCGCGCTGGATCTTCCTCCGCGCCCTCGGCCTCATCTACTTCTCGGCCTTCTACTCGCTCCTCTTCCAAATCAAGGGCCTCATCGGACCCGACGGCATCCTCCCCGCCCGCACCTATCTGCAGGCCATAGCGAACTCCGGCGGTACCGAAAAATATTGGTTCGCTCCCACCCTGCTCTGGATCTCCAGCAGCTCGCACATGCTGATCGGCCTCTGCATCGCCGGACTCATCGCTTCCATCGCTCTTTTCTTTAATCTCTGGCCGCGCGGCACCCTCGCCGTCTGCTTCCTCTGCTTTCTCTCCTTCGTCAGCGCCGCCCAGGATTTCTCCGGCTACCAATCCGACGGCATGCTGCTCGAAGCCGGCTTCATCTCCTTATTCTTTGCGCCTTCCGGATTCCGTCCTCGCTGGGGCGAACATTCTCCGCCCTCCGGCGCGGCGCTCTTCCTTCTTCAATGGGAATGGTTCCGTATCTACTTCGAATCCGGCATCATCAAGCTCCTCAGCGGCGACCCCGAATGGCGCAATCTCACCGCCATGGACCAGTACTACCAGAACGGCCCGCTTCCCACCTGGATCGGCTGGTACCTCCAGCAACTTCCTCACCGCTTCCACTGGCTCACCGCGCTCGGCACGCTCGTCATGGAACTCGTGCTCGTCTTCGGACTCTTCCTTCCCCGCCGCTTCCGCATTGTGCTCTTCTTCATCGTTACGATCTGGCAATTCGGCGTCATCTTCACCGCCAACTACACGTTCCTTAACTATCTCGTTCTCTCCCTCGGATTCCTTCTCCTCGACGACCACTTCGTCGCCCCATTCATCCGCCGCCTCCCCATCGCCGCATGCAAAAATATCGGGGCATCGCATCCGGAAGGTCATGGTGTATCTCATCAGCCTACGGTTCACGGTTCACCGTCCACTGTCCGCCCTTCACTCGGTGCTCGCGATCTCCCCCACGTCCTCGATTCCTTCCGCGTCGCCTTCGTCTCTCTCATCCTCTTCTGGATCTTCTACGCAACCGCCGCCCAACTCGTCGTCATGCTCTGGCGTCGTGCGCCCATTCCCATATTGCCCGCCGCCCTTCTCGAACCCTTTCGCATCGCCAATCGCTACGGCCTCTTCGCGGTCATGACCCGCAACCGCTACGAAATCGAATTCCAAGGATCGAACGACGGCCAGAACTGGACGCCCTACCTCTTCCGTTACAAGCCCCAGGCCCTCAACGAAGCGCCTGGCATCTACGCGCCTTACCAGCCACGCTTCGACTGGAACCTCTGGTTCGCCTCGCTCGGCTCCTGGCGCGAAAACATGTTCGTCGCCAGCACCGAAGAACGCCTTCTGAACAATGCGCCCGACGTCCTCCACCTTTTCCGCGGTAACCCCTTCCCCAATGCTCCACCCAAGTTCGTGCGCGCCGTCCTTTACCAATATTGGTTCACCACCATGTCAGAGCGGCGCTCCACGGGAAATTGGTGGCGCCGCCAATTCCTCGGTAGTTACGCTCCCACTCTCACTCAATCCCCCGACGGCAAACTCGTCGTCATCGAATGGCCCACCACCGAAGGGTCGCGCGAATAATCTCGTGTGGGACTGGCAGCCCCTGTGGGACAGGCATTCCTGCCTGTCAGGCGGAGCGAAGCTCCGCTGTCTTTCTCTCTTCTTCTCCGATCCCTCCGCGTCACATCATCGACACGAGGCCCTCAGATCACCACTACTTTGCGAGCGACCAACGACTAACGACCGCTCTCTTCGACCTCCGCTCCTTCGCGAACCCCGCGTGGAACCCCTCCGGCGATCGAACAACAACATCGTGCCTTTTTTGTCATCACGAGGCGCTTCCGCGCCGAGGGATCTGCATTTTTCTTTTCCTTTGGGACCTCCGCGTTGAGTCCCACAAGTTCCCATTTCTGCCGGACGTCCTTAAAGGCCACCACCAGCTTGCCTGCCTTTCAATTACCAATTACCAATTACAAATTACCAATCCTCTCTTTCCC